>MDSV01060590.1_pt1 | contig 20089 bp, 26 predicted proteins | sample 810851 | NCBI WGS metagenome assembly MDSV01 (sample SAMN05326640, study PRJNA326480) | marine metagenome | isolation source: seawater | place: Atlantic Ocean: North East | collected 2012 | reverse complement strand
GCACAAATTAGAAAATCAACTAATACATCACCATCATATATACTCAGTGCATCTTTTAATGAATTAACATATTCTTCAATGATATCACATTCATACCATTGAACTAAACATCCTATTGCAAATTTAGTTTTCATAATTACTTTGTATCATTTCCCAAGTTTGTCGCATTAACCCATCTCTTTGTTCTCTTGGTAGTCCATTGAAATGCCATATATAACTACATTTTGTATATATCGCATCAATAAATGCATGAGTTTTATACATATGAGTCATGTTAAACTTTTTAGATAAATTATTGATATCTGATCCATAATGTTGTAAAGCTAGATAATTAATTGGTGTTTGATCAGTTCCTTTTTTAAGACTATTATGTTGCAAATCTCTCAATTCATCTACATTATCTAAATAAAATTGTTTTACCTTATCACAAAATTCTTTACCATTTCTTGGAAGTATTAGTATACCATTGTTAATATACTTTGTCCAATCTAAATTAACATCTGGAAAGAATTTTTTATATCCTTGAATACTATTATACACCCATTCAATACTTAAATCATCAATAACGCCTGTATATTGATTATTTGAAAGTTCAAATATGTTTGGTGTATCCCAATGTACCATAGTATCTATGTCTATCAAAGCGACTTGATCATATTCTATTCCATTAGCTTCTAACAAATCATATACATACCATCTCTGCCAAGTTGGCCTCATCCATTCAGTATCATATAATGGCTCTTCTAAAATAAATAGTTCACAATTATGTTTTTTTGCATAATAATTCCATGTCTTTAATGACCATTCTTTATAAGCCATCATATTTGGATCATTTGCTTTTAATGCTGTAAAAAATAATATATTCTTTTTACTCATGATAATGAAAAGTCCTTTTTGTATTTAATTTATTACCTTGCCAATCACGTCCCGCATCTTTAAATCTATCTATGTTATTAAAATGTTCAGTACGTTCATTTGCTTCTGGATATGGAACACATATTCGTTCTGGACTAGTTTTTTCTTTTGCCCAATATTTATCGGCTCTTATCGCATTTTTGGGATCAATAATATTTTTATACATTAATAATTCAAATAATTTTTTACCCCAAAGGCCTGGATTAAATGATACTTCAGGTCTATCAACTAATGCTACATAACTATTATCATTTTGTAATAATAAAAGATCGTCTTTTAAACTTCCTTGTTTATGTATACCCCAATCATCTTCTAACCATAGATACGCTTTATTTGGTTGATTATTATATGCTAATTTTATAACATGTTGTGCTGAGTTAAACCAGTCCTGTCTTGTTCCTCCAGTTTTATATGTATAAAAATGAGTAGTATATTTAGACAATATTCTTTCTAAGTTTTCTTTTGTTTTTTCAACTTGGTCAGTAACATTATTTATTGAAATATGCCATTCACAGTCTATATCACCAATATAAGAAACATAATCTTCAAAAATCTTTGTATGAAAATCAGGTCTATCAATTGCTGTAACTAATATAGAAATATCTTTATTCATTACCTACCAATTCTTATTACGTCAACGCCTTCTTGATCTTCAATCATTCCCCATGGATCTAATACTATAGAACCTTTTGGAAATTTATAATCTAAAAACTTATCATGATTAGTTCCAATAAAATAACATCTTTTATCTAATTCAATATCATAATCATCTACCCAAGGATCATACATATCAACTTGTTCACCTCTTTCTTCTAATAAATTTTTAAGAAGAATAGAAGGACTACCTACTGTAAGGTTTGTTTCTTTTTTGAAACACTTACCTAAGATAGTTACTAATTCATGAGATCTATGTTTAACAATCAAATCAGCTAACCATTCTGTTTGTTCTTCTCTACATATCATTAAATTTTCGTACCAATCATATCTCATGTCTAATTTTTTAGCCAACCATGATAAAGCAATATTATCTCTAGGATGACATCCTCCACCATCACCCATACCTCCTAAAAGATATTTTGGACTCATTAATCTTTCAGTTCCTAAAAATAATCCTTTCATAACATTATCACAATTAACATTACTTAATTTATGAGAAGCTTCCATAACTACATTTGCTAAGCAAATTTTCATTGTAATATAAGTATTATATGTTACTTTTATCATTTCAGCTTCTTCAATTGTACATTTATAAACTGGTTTATCATGAATAGTAGCATATAATTCTTTTGCTTTGTTATACGCATCTTCGTCATCCATACCAAATAATACAAATTCTGGATTTTCAAAATCATTTCTTGTTGTACCCATTGCAATAAAAAATGGATTATAACATAACTTTACATGTTTATTTAATAATGGTTTAATTTCATTTCTAATTGTACCTGGCAATACTGTTGATATAATTACAACTATTTTATCCTCACCTTGTCTTTCAATTTCATCTGATAATGCTTTCATTCCTGATTTTAGATATGAATAATCAAAGTCCACTCTTTCTTCTGGCAGTCTAGTAGTTCCTTCATATCGCGCATCATGTGGTGTCTGAATCGGAACAAATATAATTTCAGAATTAGATACAACTTCTGTTATACTTGACCATTCAATATTATGATCTTTTAATAATTCTGGTGTTCCTGCTTCTCTATAAGGAATTTTTTTTGTATCAAGTATATCCTTTACTTGTGGGTTGATATCATAACCATAAACATTATGGCCTTTGTTGTCTATTACCAATGCACATGGTAATCCTAATTTTCCTAATCCTAAAAATCCTATGTTCATAACTTTTCCTCTTTCGTTAATAATATGTTAATATAATAATAATTTTTCATTAATCCAAATTTTTACTGAAGAAATGTAACCAATAATCTGCCATTTCTTCCATCATCTCTTTGAATGTATATGTTGGCTTCCATCCTAAAGTTTCTCTAATTTTTGTTGAATCACCTTTAAGGTAAGGCAATTCCTCAGGCCTTAAGAACTTGGGATTCTGTACAATATAATCTTTATAGTTCATTCCTAGATGGCTAAATACTAATTCACACATCTCTCTTACAGAATGAGTTTCCATTGTTGATACCACAAAATCATCTGGTGTATCATGATTAATAATTGCATGCATAGCTCTAACATAATCTTTTGAATGTCCCCAATCTCTATAAGAATCCATATTACCTAATTCTAATTTATCTTGTAATCCTAATTTTATTCTTGCTGCAGCTTTTGCAACTTTATTTGTCACAAAATTTGAACCTCTTCTTGGTGATTCATGATTAAATAATATACCATTACAAATATGTAAATTATATGCTCTTCTATAATTTCTTGTTATATTATATGCAAAAACTTTTGAACAACCATAAGGTGATACTGGATTCATAACTGTTGTCTCTCTCTGAAAATTATCTTCTTCTACTGATAGTCCAAACATTTCTGATGATGAAGCTTGATAAAATTTTGCATTAGGACAAGCTCTTCTGTAACCTTCTAATAAATTTAATACTCCTACCGCATTTGTTTGTACAGTAAATTGAGGTATATCAAAACTAATTCTTACATGTGACTGGGCTGCTATGTTATAAATTTCATCTGGTTGTATCTGATCTAATAATCTTTCTAATCCACCTTGATCTAACAAATCTCCATAATATGTAGTTAGTTTACCTTGAATATGCTGAATCCTTGTATTTTGTTCTTCGGCCATAGAATGTCTTCTTACTATTCCATGTACATCATAATTTAAACTTAGCAAATATTCTGCTAAATATGATCCATCTTGGCCTGATATTCCTGTTATAAGAGCTTTTTTTCTTTCCATAGTTTACCTTGTCTGTAAATAAGGGTCTGTCCCTTGTATTCTATTAAATACTTTCATTTTTGAAACATCTGGCCAATCAGTTACTTGCCATTGTTTTGGTTTTGTTTTTATTGCATCATCTAACTTATCTAATCCTAATTGAGCTGTTTCAGGAGTCATATAATAATGATAACCAAATGTTTCTATATTTTGAGTTCTCCATGGAATATCTGGTATTCTTCCATCGTATGACATCCTTTTAAGTTCATCTGCAGCTTCTTTATTATCACATAATATTATTCCTCCTCGACCCAAACTTAGATGTTTTTGAAATTGAAAACTTATACACATAAATGATTCTGGAATGTAACTATCCTTTTTCCATAATACCGCTGCATCATAAATTGGATTAAAATGATGATTGACTACATAATAATCTTGCCAATCTTCATCTCTCCATATTAAAGATATCTTTAACTTATTAGCTAAAAATGGAACTGATATATAAGTTCTTCTGGGTACATTTATATACGATAAATTTTGATATCTTAAACATAATTCAATACCATGAGTACATGAATCAACAGCAACTGCATATTTTGCACCAAAAAAGTCTGCAATTTTATTTTCAAATATTTTTACTGTTTCAAAACTCATTATATAAACTCCTTATCAAGCTTCTGACCTTCATAAGGTCCTGTTTTATATTCATATACCAATGTATCATCTTCTAATATTTCATATGTATGTCCACCATATAAAGTAAAACTAGCATCGCCTGCATTTAATATAGGTTCTGCAATTATTGTATTATCAATATCATAAAATTTACATTTCACGCTACCTTTGATTACTACCCACGACTCTTGTGCTATCTGTTCTGTGTAATGTCTATCTTTTGTAATATGTTTATGTGGAGGAAATGTTTTTCCTTTTTCCATTCGCAATGTAGCACATTGTAAAAAGTTGTCTTCAGGAATAACTTCGTTCCTTCCTTGAAATTCATAAATTCTATTTACAATATGTAATAATCTTCCATCTACTTTTGAATATATCTTTTCCATTATCTCTCCATTATTGCATAATATCCACCAACAACAAATTTTTGATTTGATAGTTTTGAATTCTTTGAATAATTTTCATCATAATCTTCTTTTAACATAATTCTAAAATCAAAACTTACTCGACTCTTTCCGGTGACATTTGGTTTATTTCCATGAATACATTCTGCACCACAAAAATTAAATACTTCGCCTAGATTCATTTTAGCAGGTTTAAACTTATCAGTACCTGGACCTGTTTCTATGTAAACTGACGCTGTTTCTCGTGATGTTGTAAGAGGCACTATAAAATTCTTTTCTGTTAATGGATGATTGTATTCTGGATCTGAATCTTTATGCCATCCATATTTTTCAGCCGAATCATTTTTATTTCCTCCTACAGCTATATTATTTGGTAATTGTACTCGAAATGTTGGTTTTGCTTGATATATTAATGTATTCACATTATATATATCCATGATAACATTCTTTATAAAGAATTTATATGTATCCATAAATTCTGGCCAACCTTCATTTAACTTTTTATAGAACATGGAATGTAATTTTGTAGAATCATCTTCTTCATTTGAAAATAATTTATTATCTACATTTTCTAATAGCTCATGAACATTACATAGTTTATCTACATTAAATAAACTTGATATTAATGATTCAAAGTTAAACTGCTTTATATTGTATTTATAATATTGTACATCGTAATTCATTTTACTCCTCTAAAATAATGTTAAAAATTCTATTTCCTATTTTAATTTTTGGATAATATGGTGGAGCATATAATGCTCTTATTCTTTTTTTTGAATCATCATCTATAGATATAAAATCATCTATTTCACATTGATTATAATATTTATGATCTATTTGTTTTTTTGCAAATAAATAAGAGGTCCTATTTATTAGCTTTGGTAAATATTTATCAAATAACTTCAAAGATTCTTTACATGATAATTCATATAATTCATTTGCTGTTATGTCTTCTGGAATATCAAACCATGATGTTGAAATAATATCTCCTTTATCAAATTTTTCTTCCATATAATGAATAGAAGCTCCAAATTCTTTTTCTTCATTTAAAATTGCATGATATGCCACATTCCTACCTCCATATTTTGGTAATGGAGCAGGATGAATATTTATCCAATCTGCTTTTTCTAGTTCAGCTTTAGGCACTAAATGTCTATACATAAATGCTATACCTATATCATAATCATCAGGAAAGTCATATAATTTTTTTCTTTCAGTATGACAAACTAATAAATCGTGTCCAAACTTAGAACAAAAATCTTTCATACGTTCTGCACCTTCCATAGACGGTTTTAAATCTATACCTAAAAATACTATCTTACTCATAAATACTATCTATAAAGTTGGCTAATTCTGGCCAGTCATTACTGTTATGTGATTCTACTGATATTGATTTTTTATTTCGTATATCTGCAATTTTACTAAAAAATCTTATATTTCTATTTAAACTATCATCAAATACCACATAATTGGTATCACAATAGTATGTTGCCAAATCCATTGGTGCTGTAGACGAACTCATAAATACCTTACTGTGATGTACTAAACTTAAATATCTTTTTACATCAAAATGTCCTACCATATCAAACTCAACAATATAAGGACTTTTCTTCATAGGAAATTTTACTAAATCATTTACTACTACTAACTTTCGTTTGTTATCAATATGATGTTGAACTATCTTATCAAATAAGTTAAAATCTAAAAATCCATATCCTGGCTCACCTTCAGTTCCGTCACCAACATCGCCAGACCCCTTTCTAGTTTTCCATGTATTTTTTACAAAAATAACTGAATAATCTCCTTCTTCTATACGATCAAATTGTCGATCTTTTTGCCAGTTATTTAAATTCCAACCTGTATGTCTATGTACATTCATATGACCTAATGATGGATCAAACCAATAATCTTTTTCGCCTTCTGCGTATTTGTAACCATTATGATGTCCCATTAAATATAAACCTACATCCCATGTTACTGTACGACCTATTGGAAACAATTTGTTTTTAAATTTATACTTGTTAAGTACCAGATCAAATTCATCTTCATTAAAATTACGTACTGTATACCAAAATGCTATTCCTTTGTCTTTAATTTTTTGAGAATTTTCTTTAAACAAAACTGATTCTTTATTATCTGTATATACTTTACGTGTATCAATAAATCCATCTAATACTATTAACTCATCTACTTTATCTTCATAAAATATTTCATGTCCTGGAAAACATGTTCCTATTGTTTTTCCTTGAATATCATCAAAAAATTGTTTAAATATATCATTAAAAAATATAGGAAAGAATCCATATTCATGCCACATGTAACCTACAAAATTACAATTATCTGTATCTTGAGTTGATAAATAATTATCGAGTTCTTTAATTGATGAAATATGTTTTATCATTTTTATCTTTTTATTTTACAAACTGGAATTGGTTCCATTTTATGTTTATTACTTGCATGAAATTTATCATATATCTTTATAATTTTTTGATCTTCAGCTGATACATAATCTTCTCCTGAATAATTCATTGCCCATTCTAATTGTTCATATGTAGCACCTAATTGATCTTCATCAGTTCTGTCGTCGCTCCATAATCCATCTGTTGGGGCCGCGGTCAATATTTCTTTACATACTCCTAATTCTTTTGCAACTTGTCTTACCTCTGACTTCATTAAATCAGCTATTGGTGATATATCTACTCCTCCATCTCCATATTTTGTAAAAAATCCAACTCCAAAATCCTCAACTTTGTTTCCAGTTCCAACTACTAATCCATTATTAGTCTGAGCAACTTGATATAACGTAGTCATTCTTAATCTAGCTCTAGAGTTTGCTAATGCAAGATTGTTTTGATTGTCAGCAAACAACATTGCAAATGAATCATATACATGAGATAAATTAAATTCTCCGTATTGTATATTTTCATATTTACATGCTAACCAGTTCATATGTTTATGTGCTCTAGCTAATTGGTCTTTGTTTTGGTGAATTGGCATTGATACTAAAATTGTTTCAATACCCGTTTCTGCACATAACGTTGAAGTTAATGCAGAATCTATTCCTCCAGATATTCCAACTACAAATGTTTTTAATCCACTTGTATTAGAATAATCTTTCAACCAATTTATTATTTGTGTTTGCTTATTCATTACTTATTTTCCCTAATATAAACCAATAATGTTTTAATGTATTTTTCCATTCGCCATAATTTTGGTATCTTTCATATTCTCTTTTAAATGCTCCTTCTTCCTCATTCATTATTTTCCAACCGTTTTCTAATAACCATTTGATAGCCATTCCACCCTTACCAGAATATTCACCTGTATGGTCAATGTATGTATCATCAAACAATATAAAACATGTATCTGCTGCATATTCATGAACTAACTGAGCTTGTTTTAGATGAGCAAGTTCTGAATTATGATTGTTCATTTGAATTCCATATTCTTTATATTGTTCTACTTGTTCTTTAACAAAATCTCTTCCTTCTATTTCTGGAAATACATAATCAAAATTATCTAAATATGCAAATGATATTTTACCAGACAGATTTGGATATTTTTCTTCTAGAAACTTTTCTCCTGTCATATGATATGCATTTGAGCCTACAATATCTTTTGCATTTTTATATACCATATTATCTAGATCTACAGTATAAAAATTATGCTTATCTTTACAAAAAGATTTGAAGTATGTTGTTGATCCTTCACCTCTTTCCGATCCAATTTCTATAACATCATCTGTAATATGATCAGATAGTTGTTCAATTATTTTATATGCTTGTGCTCCCATTATAATACTCCTTTTTTTATTCCTTTAAAGTTATCATCATATTTTCCTCTTATACGAGGTTCATAATAAGTTTTTGTTTCTAGATAGATATCTATAGGCAATAATTTTAAATTAGGATTGATATAAGAAGCTGCAAATGCAACAGCCGATTCCCAATGTATCATCATATCACATGAAGATAATAAATAAGATTCTATAACTGCTTCTTCGCCAATTTGAGCTCTATCATCTCTCATAAATTCTAAGTTTTCATTCCAACCTACTTCTATAACTTCACCATGTTGTCGTTTACCTAATTGATAATAATCATCAGTCCTTAAACAAGAATAATTAACTACATTAGGTACATTTTCTTCCATAAATTTTATAGCTACATTAGAATCTGATGCAACGAATACTACATAATCTTCATGGTCTAATTGTTTAATTTTTTGCAAAACTAAATTTGAATAAGCTTCTAATTTAATATTATCATTATGATATGTACCTTTCATTCCGCGGCCAGCTCTAATATGCACTGCTATTTTAACTTTGGCGTTCATTTTTTCTTTTATAAATGAATTTATTTTTTCTTGTACAATTGAATTAGGTTTTATACCATACTTTGTTATTATTCTATTTGCTTCACGTCTCCACCAACCATCATCATCCATTACTAATGGCCATTTGTCAACTCTATCTTTCATCCATCTTCGTCCATACCCATCTGGAGATCTAAAACCAAAGTTTTGTGGTATCTCTTTTAGCATAAATCTATCATGAACTGTCATAACTTCATCGCCATCTTTAATATCAGCTTTAATTGGTTCAAAATAATATTCCCATATATCTTTCTTGCCATTATATCCTTCTGGAGAATAGTAATGTTTATTTTCAATATTTTCTATATGCGGTGTATAATCATTTTGTTCACACCATCTTAGCCCATCTATTATTTCTAAATAAAATGAAAAAAGTCCCCATGGATTACCTTTACTATGCCATATTTTTTTACTCATCATTTTCCTCTATAAATTTTAATAATTTTCTACAATCCTCTTCACGTTCATTTTCTTTATCAGCGTATAATTTTCTAACATTATCTCGATCTCCTCTTTCAATACGTTCTTGATGAGTAATATCTAATTCATGTTTACCAACTGCTGGATGTAAATGTTCTGTATAAATATCTATCTTTATTAATCTTTCTATATTTCTTGCAACAGTTGTTAACCAATAATCATTCATATCTGATGAAAAATATGGTGGTAAAAAGTATCCTATTGTATCTACCCAATTCTTATGTACAAATCCATGAGTAGCTAAATCATCTTGACGAACACCATCATCACCATAAACTAATACAATTTTATCTTCAAATAATTCAAATACATATCTAACTTTTGTATCCCATTTAGGTGTTCTGAATCGTATATCATCACCACAATGCATAAAAATTTCACCAGACGCTATTTCATGACATCTATTCCACATAGCACTTAAATTTCCTTCACCTCTATCATCGATTACAGCTTTACAATTACTACCCATTGTTTTATACATTTCAATAGATTCTGTATCATCACTATCGATATAAAATACTATTTCTAAATTATTTTTTTGTTCAGCTAGATTATATGCTGATTGCCATAATTCTTTCATAAAATTAGGACGTTTCCTAGTAGGACATAATAAACTAATTTTCATTTTTTTGTATCCAATTTTTTAATTTAACTTTTGGTTTCCAGTTTAATTTTTTATATGTTTCTCTAAAGTCAATTAAGCTTTCAAATCTATCACCTGCTCTTGATGGAATCATTTTATATTCATGATCAAATAAATCAGCTAATTCAAACATATTATAACTTTCCTCGCTACTCAACTGATATTCATCATTTTCTTTTTGAAATGCGGATGCTATTAATCCATCTACAGTATCACCTACATATGTAAAATTTCTTCGCTGAGTTCCTGGTTCTACTATTGTTAATGGTTGATTATTTCTTTTTTGTTTTTCAAAAATACTAATAACTGTTTCCCATCCATCATTACATGTATCATGATATGGGCCATAATTATTGTAGAAATAACATATTGAATAATCTAGTCCAAACCATTTACCATAATTTTTTATTAGTTCAGTATTTTTAGCTTTTGAAAATGCATATGGTGATTCATTTGCACCATCATCTGCATATTTTGTACTTGAACCAGCATATATTAATGTTACATTATTATTTTTACAATATTCTATAACCTTTGCTGTTGAATACATATTCGTATCAAGTATTTTTTTAGTATCATTAAAACTAGGTGCTACTTTTGAATATTCACCTAAATGAAAAACAAAATCAGGTGTACTTATATTATAATTTTCTAATAGAACCTTTTGCAACTTATCAATATTTTTACAATCATCTTCTATATATGTAACACCATGTATGTGATTATCTTTTTTACCAGTTGAATAATCATCTATTGATATTACATTATAATGCATATCAATTAATTTTTGACATAGATTGGTTCCAATAAATCCTGCACCACCTGTTACTATTACCGTTTCTGAATAAATCATAATACTTTTTTTGTAAATAAATTATACAAATTCATTGCAAGATTTTCTGGTGACAATTCTTCTGTTATGGCTTCTCTCATATTATCAACAATATATAAATAATCTTTGTAATTTCCTAATATTTTGTTAATTTTTTCTTCAAGATCAGAAAAATCATGTTTACATGCAATGTATGTTTCATTTTTTCTAAATATATTTGGATTAGTTTCTATATAATCCATATCTGGTTTGATTAATATTGCTCCACATACAGCTGATTCAGTATCTCTAGGTGCCATTTCTCCGTATCCAAATGGAGCTAAAATAATTTTTGAGTTTATTAATCTACGATCATATTCACGTTTTGGTACTTTTATTCCATCTTTTAATTTTGCAACATTACATGTTAAATTATGAGCTATATCAACACATGGTTTTCTAAATTTATCATAATGTTGATCTAATCTAATTTGATATTCATAATTTTCTTTTTCAGATGGATATTGAAACATTGCACAAACATCATATTCTTTATAATCTGACAAATTAGACCAGGCTGGTTCTGCCCATTGAGTTTGTAAATTTGTTTTAAGATTATTTGTTCCACCCCAACCTGGCATTAATGCCCAATATGTACTTAACCAATTAGTTCCACTTAATACTATTCTATCTGAATATTTATCAAAATCATCAACTTTATAATTTCCCTCAGGCCAGTAATGCCTTCCTGATACAGTGCCTGTTTTATATAACCTTCTATCTTTTAAAAGACTACTTTTTAATAATAATGATGCATTTGATTCCTTAAATACATCATACGTTCCAATCAATGATGTAGAATCTTGTCCATCAACTATCATATATTTGCCAGTAATTTTTGAAATATATTCAATGCCTTTTTCAATTGATTCATTTAAAGGAATATTTTTATCTATAATACTTCCTTGTCCTATCCATGCATAATCATATGAATCGCCTTCTGTTATAAATTCTATTCCTATATCTCGTATAACATTATGAGCAAATGCATACGGACGAAATGTACATTCATTACGATGAATATGGCAATCATATAGTTTTATCTTTATCATATCGTATCGTAAAATGCATTTTGTCGTTCTTGTCTACCAATATCTTTTGGATGATATAAAGCAAATTTTTCTTCGGCTGGAAGGTTAGCAAATTTAGTATAACCTTTCAATTGTTCATGTACTGGCTTTATCCAGTAAATGTTTTCATCATTTCTATATATTCTCATTTGCCAATCAGGAAAGTTTACCCAACCTTGATCATCTACTCTCCAACCCCATTTTGTAACGTGTTCATCAGTAATACCTGCAACTGTATTTACTCTTGGAACCCAATAAGCTTCTACATCTGGGTTAGTCTCTAATATAAAAGGAAGTGCTTCCATTAAATATTGATTAGGTATTTCATCCGCATCTATTTGAAATATCCAATTACCATCACATGCATTGTTTAAGTTGTTTTTATATGCTGCAAAGTTTTTGTTCAAATCAAATTGAATTAAACTATATTCAGATGCTTGTTTTGATTCAAATCTTTCACAAACATCTATAACTTCTTTGGTTGCATTCATATCCATTTGTACTACAACTTGGTCTTCTGTTCTTTTATGTTCAAATAGAAATGTTAATAATTTTTCTATTTCTTTATGTTCATTGCATACTGTAATTGCATAACTTATTTTCATAAACTAAACCTCTCTACCAATTATACTATAAAATTTATCAATAGCGCCTTTGAAATTATTTTTATCAAACTCTTCTGCATTATCAACATCTACAATATGAGAATGATATTTTCCTTCTTGGTCCTGAATAGGATAATTTTCTTTTTCATCATCAGCTAAAGCTCTTACTTGAGCTAATTTCCACTTATAATCATCTTTTGTTTTACCCATTGCATATAAACATGCATCTTGTGTTCTCATAGTTGCAAGATACCAAACTTGATTTAATAATTGATCTATAAATTTTGTATCTCTATATAATTCTGGTATTTGTTTTTCATATGAATCTAATGCACGACTTCCTACTGCGAACCTATCAGTAGTTGTATAACCTGATTCCATACATATTCTTGATTCCATTCCTGTTCTTGGATCTGATTCAATTAGTACACATTTATTTCCTGTAAATGGTGATATATCATCATATTCTAATTTTAAATTTGTTGGTTCATTTGCAAATTCTACTTTATTTTCTTTTTTCATATCTTAGCCTTTTTTAATTTTGGTAACTTTAATTTAGGAGCTTCATTTGATACTTTTTTTAATTTTGGAAGCTTAAGTCCTACTTGTTCTGGTATTACTGCCTTTTCTAGAATATCTTCAAACCGCTCAGTCATTTTTTCCAAACTAAAATTGGTACGTACATAATGAGCTTGTTTTCTTGATAATTTTAAATATTTTTTATAATGCTTAAATACATCTTTTAATATTTTAGATGCAAACTGATAATTAACAGTAAACCATTTTGAATCTTTTAAAATAAATCTGTCCGCGGCTGAATCATCAACTTGCGTTAATTGTCCAGGTAATAATGTTGTATATTCTTTATGTAAAAAATCTAATTGTCCTGACCAATTACTAGCTATAATAGGTTTACCTGATAATGAAAATTCTTGTAAAGGCCTTCCATATCCTTCACCTTTAGTAAAAGATACCATTGCTTTTACTTTTGGATGATTGTAAAGTGAATTCATTTCATGATCAGAAAAATCACCATGTAATAAATAGATACTTGGATGATTATCACCATATGGCTCTAAAATATTTTGTATTTTTTGCCAAACAATTTCTCTATCCATTATACTAAATGTTGCACCTGATGTTTTTAATATTAATGCTGGTCTTTTAGATCTGCTAGTATTTTTAAATGTTTCAATAAATGTTTTTATTGTCATTCCAATATCTTTTCTATCTTGTCCTAATTTACCTTTTATCCAATGTCCACATACGAGAAAACAAAATTGTTCTGGAATTTCATTTAATTCATCAAATACATTTTTATCTAATTCATTTACCTTTTTGTAAATATTTAAATCAGATCCTTCAAAAAGAATTTCAATTGGTGATGTATTTTTTAATTGTCCAGTTTTTTGTTGAGTTTTATTATCTACTTGATCATATTGAGTTTGTAAAATAATATCTGCAGAATGTTTTGAAGTTGCAATATTCAAATCCATTCTATTTAATCCTTGAAGACATTCTGGTGGCATTACATTTGATTCAACACCTGCTGTAACACCTATATTAAATTTTCCAGGCTTGATTGGCGTTTTTCCATCTGGAGATATACAAAATTCATTTGGAACAGACACTTGAATAAAAATATCAGGTTGTTGTTGCATTGGTTTAGTTACAATACGATCTATAATTGGCTTATCATTTGGATCAGCTGCATTTAAAGCTGTCATAGGACATGCACCCCATGGTAATGAAATAATATGTATATCATATTTATCCATTGCAATTAAACTTCTTACTAAATCTCTGGTATGATTACCATAACCTGACCTTGTAGCAACCGGTCCTTGTACTACTATCATTTTTCTTGTCATACTATAACTCCTGGTTGTTCTATTTTTTGTTCTTTATTAATTTTATATAATGTAAACCTTTTTCTGGGTGTCCAATTTTTAAAACATGATTCTATACATTCTATCATTCGTGCACACATTCTAGAAGCAGACATATTTGATTCATTACCCATAACCCATTCATGACCTTCCATTCCTGCTTCTTTTCTTGCTTCTGGTGACATAGAATGCCAATGTCCAATTGCTTTTGCAACATCTCTAAAATCTACTCTGTCATCAAATATATAAGGCGTCATTGGCGAACCTTGTACTGATCTATTTGATGGAAATACTGCTTTTGCCCAAGATGCATGATTTTTATATGTACCATCATGATTACTTGGAAACTCTGTATTAAATTCTATCCAATCTCCATTTTCATCTTCAAATCTCATATGATCTTGTAATCCACCTGTAACATTATTAACAATAGGTGTTCCTGTCATTAATGATTCTGCTCCTGATAATCCAAATCCTTCATTACTTGCAATATTTACAGTTACATCTGCCATATTATAAAAGAAGTTCAATGTTTTTAAAGGAACACCACCATTTGTTATTTCTACTTTGTAATCTGGACATAATGCCTTTACAACTGCTTTTAGATCTGTTCCATTATCATCTCTTACTTGAGTATTCATTAGTAAACAACATTTATCTGCCTGTTCTTTAGGCAATGAATCACAAAAAGTTTTGTATGCTAATACTAAATCTGCAGGTTGTTTTCTTCTAATATTTCTATTATTCCAGTAAACTACAAAATCAACATCATTTTTTGATTTCCAAGTTTTTTCATATTCTTGAAATTCTTTATAATCAGGATGTAGTTCTGTTATAGGATAGAATTCTTTTTCATTAATACCATGAGGAACCCATTGTACAGCCCAATCTGGTTTAGGATGTTTCCTTAAAACATTTTTTACAATATTCTGAGTTTGTCTTGATATATTCATTATCAAATCACATGATTCGTAAAAAGGTTCATTCCAATGCGGATAAGGAAGATCATCCCAAATATTCAAATACATCAAAGGAATTGCTTGCCTTAAATCATGTTCCATGTTATACAACCAACCCCAAAATCTTGGATCTGTAAAATGCATTATAGCATCTGGCTTTTCTAATCTAATTATCTCATTAAGTTTTTGAGGATCTCCATATCCAGAGCTTGCATATACTTTTACATATGCATGATCAATATTTAATTTTTTATTTACTTCATCAGAAAGATTAAATATTTGATTTTGTTGTGGATGCTTTATTGCTGCTCCTAATTGCACCCAATCATATTTATCCGCAGTACCATATACAAAATCTCTTGAAACATTTGCTATACCAGAATGCATTCTTAAATCATCTGATAATAATAAGATTTTCTTTTTCTTGGGCTTGTTTGGATCTAACTTTTTTAATTTTGGTAACTTTAATTCCATTTAATGTCTCCTAATAACCGTTCTTTTAATTTAATATAAATATGCTTTTACCTACTTAACCTTTCATCTTTTTAAAGATAAATTTATCAATTGGCCAAAAAATTATAGCTCCTACAAATTGAAATCCAATTACTGTTGCTAAATTTGACCAACCTAATATATCTGAAAACAGATACATGCAAGGCCATGAAACAATTATACCTAATTGCCATTTTGCGTGATATGTTAAATACTTTTTCATGTTATAATTGTTACTGGTTTTTTTAATTTTTTTGCAGTTTTAATTGCACTTAAACTTCCATTTGCATTATCGCCGTTTGGAATAAATGCCATCATTACATCACATGCTTTTGCTATCAACATATTTCTATGATGAAATTGTGATACATGATAAGGTTTATCATAATAGTTATCTGACATAGCTGAATATAAATTCTTTGTTGTATGTGCTGGATTATACTCTCGGTAATTTATTCCAAACTCTAATGCATATTTTCTTGCAAATTTGTCTGCACCATATTGAGCTCCACCAGAAATAACAATCAGATTATTACCAAATTTTTGTTTAAGTTGAAATAATGCATCTTTTACTTTACGAATATTTTCGTAATGTCTACTACCTATTATCGCTACTTTCATTTGCTGCAGCTATTTCATTAGACGATTGTGCCAATGCCTTTAATGTTTCAATTTTTCCATCTGCCACTGCAATTTGATCTATTAGTTTATCACATTCAGCTACAATGTTAGGATGTTCACCTACCCCAACAGATGCTTGTAAATAAACATTTAAATTGGTAATTGATTCTAATTTTTGAGCAGTATACTTTGCTACTAAAGCGTCAATAATTTGTTGTGTCATAATTTTATTCCTTTATTCTATTTGGTTTAGGGCATAAGTCTAATCGGTCTTTAAACTCACACCACTTACAATTTTTGTTATTTTTACCTGCGACCGCTACATGTTCTTTATCTCTATACGAACCATCTGCATGAAAATTTAATTCTACAAATGATTGAATTGACTTAGCTAATTTATTTCGAGTTGGCTTACCTGATGCAGGCATAAACTCTGTAATACGTTTTTGTGGAAACATAGCTCCTTCAATTAATTTTCTTTTTACAATCATATATTTGATATCAATATTTTCAACATCAAATCCATATTGTTCTGCAAAATATTTTTTATATAATACTAATTGAGATGTTTTAGTTTTATCAGCTTTTTGATATTTATTCCAACCCATAGTAGAAGTTTTAATATCAATGATTGTAATTTTGTTAGTTCTTTTATCTCTAATAACTACATCCAAATATCCTAACATCATCACCTTATCATTATACTCATTGACTGGATGATATATTGGAATTTCAATACCCAATAATTCTTCATTCTTAGCTGAAAAATATCCACCTCTTTTTTTCTTAAACCAGTCTAATATTGCAACACCATCTGAATAAAATTCATTCATTTCTCTTTTTGTAGAAAAATGTTCTCCATTCATCTTTTCAACAGCTTCTTTATATAAAGTATGCATTTGATCTGCAAGATATTTATTAACATCTATTTCATTTGCTTTTTTAACAGATTCATTAAACATAACTGTTAAATAATTTTGTAATGTTTCATGGAATGCGGTTCCAAATATAGTATGAATTGATTGACTAAAAGTACGAAGATTTTTAACATATGCTAGTTCCCAATGTTTAGGACATGTTGAATACATTGCATATTGTGAATATGATATCTTTCGTTCTGCCTTGTTCGGCTCTCTCTGATTGTACTTTAAAAACTTATTCATATATAAATATAAGAAAAATATTTCAATTTACCAAATTATTTGCCCCATTTTTTTGCAGAAACTATTTGAGCAATAATTCCATAAATAGATAAATCTTGAAACGTATCTTGTTCAGATTCTCCTACTTCATCTTTATGACCTAACACAATTAATTGTTTTAATCGTTGAACTTTATCATTTAATCGAAACCATAATCCTGTTAATGATAATTTTATATCATCTGGAGTTTCTAAATTAGTTCCTACTGATATATTACCTGGGCCATAATTTTTTTGTTTCTTACAAAACATTTCATATTGTTCTCGAAGAATTTTTTTGAACTCATTACATGTTTCTGGAAAATGTTCTTCGCAATAATCTACCGCTTCATTTCCTGTAGATACTTTTTCTTTGAAATCTACTCTTGGTGTATCTTTTATTGTTTTCATTTTAATAACTTTTTTATTTCCTTTTCTGTTTTACCATATGTTTTCATGATATCAATTAAACTTTGAATGCCAGAATTTGTACGTATGAGTATATCAATATATTCTTCAGATTCTCGTGAATTAATTTGATAATGATTTTTTACAAAATTTACCAAATCTTTATTATACTTATTTGATTTTTTACCTTTTATATATTTTGCTCTAACACTAGCTTTAGGTAATACATCATAGTACAATTGATATACATGCTTTTTATTTAAAGGACCAATTGTATATTGTTGAAATGCATCTACAGTTTCTATAATATCTGGATGCATAGATAACCACCTATTAATAATATAAGGTGCAAATGATTTTTGATCTGATTCAGATAATTTATCCCAAGGTTTTTTCTTTTGAGATATACCTGCAAGATGATCAAATATTGTAGCTGGTTTATTTGTCTTCACGGCCTTTTATAGGTCTAAATTCTTCATTAATAAATCCACAGTCATCACATCTAAAAGTTGGAACAGGAACTATTTGTTCTTTACCTGTAGGTGATAATAAAGCGGATACTCTCTTAAATGTATTTACTTGTCTAAAATATATACCACCACAATTTTCACATTTGATATCTTTCATATCAGATGGTGATACATTCAATCCAGTTCTTGGCGGAGTTTTGCCGCCGCCCATTCCAATAATTTTACTCATACATCTCCTTATTTAAGCTCATTAATTATTTTAATCATTGTAGCCATTACATGTATTTCTTTATCAACAGCAAAAGCATCTTGATATTGAGCCTCAGCTAAAATTAATATAACGCTTGCAATATGTCCTTTAGCATAATTATCTATTTCATCAAAAAGAAACTTATATAATGCTGTAAAATCTTTAACTTTGCTATCATTAACTAACTGTCTAATATTTTGAAAACATGCTTTTTTATCATTAGTATTTTGTAAAATATCTAATAATTTAGTCATATAATTTGCTTGAACTAAACTTTCTTTATCTATTTGAAGTTTACCATTAATAACCTGTCGTTGAGCAGAATTTAGTACTCTTCTAATATCTGGATATCCATTATTAATTAATGTTACTAAATCTTCCATTTCAAAGTCTATTGATTGTTCTTTAAGAATTGAAACAATTCTTTTTGCAACTTCTTTTTTATTAGGAGGAGTTATTCCAAACACTTGACATCTAGATTGTATAGGATCGATAATCTTCTCAACATAATTACATGTTAAAATAAATCTTGTCGTTTTACTAAATGTTTCCATTAAGTTTCTTAATGCAGCTTGACCATTTGGAGTCATATAATCTGCCTCATCTAATATCACAATCTTCCATCTTTTGAAACCAATTGTACTTGCAAAATTCTTTACTTTGGTTCTAACTGTTTCGACATTATTTTCATCAGATGCATTTATATACATTAAATCTGCATCTACATTACCTGCAATAATCTTAGCCAATGTTGTTTTACCAGTACCTGCTCCTCCATAAAATAATAAATGCGGAACATCTCCATTTTCAAGATATAATTTTACTTTGCTAATAATTAGTTCGTTACCAACATATCCATCTAATGTACTTGGACGAAACTTTTCTACCCAAAGTGTATTTTCTACATTTCCAAACATATTAAT
>MDSV01178262.1_pt1 | contig 20090 bp, 22 predicted proteins | sample 810851 | NCBI WGS metagenome assembly MDSV01 (sample SAMN05326640, study PRJNA326480) | marine metagenome | isolation source: seawater | place: Atlantic Ocean: North East | collected 2012 | reverse complement strand
TGAAAGAGTCTTGATGATCAATTATATAAATCATTTATAAAGCTCCAATAAAGATTTTGCTTTAATAAAATTTTCATTAAACTCTTTTTTTGCAGCACTATCTAATACAACTCCAGAGGCTGCAGAAATTTCTGAAATATTTTTATAATTTAAAATTGATCTTATAATTATATTGAACCTCATATCTTGATTAAATTTGATATATCCAAAACTACCTGTGAATATATTTCTATCTTCTTTTTCTTGTTTATTTAGAAGCTCTAAAGTCTTAATTTTTGGACATCCAATAACTGAACCTCCGGGCATCATTGACTCGATTATATTTTTAACCGTTGATTTATTATTTAACCTTCCTTCAACACTGGTCACATAATGAAATAAGTGTTTATATTCCTCTACATATTTTTCTTTTTTAATTTTTACAGTTCCTGGTTTGCAAATTCTTGATAGGTCATTTCTTTCCATATCAACAATCATGTTATGTTCTTTGGTTTCTTTAATATTGTTTTTGAAAAAATTCAAAGCTTTAGATTTGTTTATTAATTTATTTTTTTTCAAAGTCCCAGCTATTGGTTTTGTTACAATATAATTTCCTCTTTTTTCTATTAATGTCTCCGGTGAGCAGCTAACAATTGAATAATCTTTATCCCTTATCATAAAAGATTCTGGGGATGAATTAATTTTCATCAATTTCCAGAAAAAATTTACAGGATTAATTTGAGATTTATTTTTATATTTAGTGCATATTTTTATTTGATAAGTTTGCCCTTCTCTTATTTTTTTTGAAAATAAATTAAAAATTTTTTTATATTTAACAAAATCTATATTTAATTTAAATGGACTCAATATTTTTGTTTGTTGAAAATAACTATTAAATAGATGTTTTTTAATATTAGAATTAATTGTAATTTTATTTCTAATTTTAATTATAGTTTCTGGTTTATAAAAAACACCCTTGTAAAAATTAATGTTTTTTTGGTTATTAATTTTTAAATTTAATAAATTACAAAGAATATCATATCCAAAAAAACCAATTAATAAATCTGTTTCTTTTTTATATTTTTTTTTAGAAAATGATTTTAGAAAATTAACAATATTGTTATTTTTTAGAATAATTTTTTTAGAAAAGTCTGTATAAATATTATATCCATTATTTACTTTATAAATTATTAAAGGTTTATCAGATTGATAAAGTCTCTCTAAATATGGATTAAATTTTAATTTATGCGAGCTGAGGTCTTTCAATTGTCTTCTCTTTTATTGGTAAATGAATTATTCCTGCAAAAATAGACAGTGCTATGGAAACGTACCAGGCATAATCAAAATTACCATACATTTCATAAAATACTCCACCTAAGTAAGCGCCCAAAAAAGAACCTACTTGATGACTTAAAAATACAAATCCATACAATAATCCAATATATTTTGTTCCAAAAATATGTGCTACTAACCCATTTGTTGGAGGAACTGTTGCTAACCATAAAAAGCCAAAAGTTATTCCAAATACCATCGCATTAAAAATGCTTGGTGGTAAAAAAATAAAATACATGATTGAAACACCTCTTAGAAGATATATTGCGCTCAATATTTTTTTTTTACTAAATTTTGTAGAAAGATAGCCTGCACACAAAGTTCCTATCATGTTAAACAATCCAATTAGCGCCAATATTGCGGCTGCGCACCATTCAGGAAGACCTCTGTCGCTGACATATGTGGGTATATGAGTGGCTACCAATGCTATGTGCCAACCACACACAAAAAAACCAAGAGTTAAATAGTTAAAACTACTATTTGTAAAAGCTTCTCTTATTGCCTCCATTGCAGTTTGTTTATTTTCTTGTACTGAAGTTCCTATAGGTATTTTTGGTGTCGTTATAAATAAACAGACTACAAGACCTAAAATAAGAAAAAAAATAAAAAATAATATTGTACTTTCCCAACCGACCTCAATTAAAGAATATCTTACAATTAAAGGTGACACAAAGTAGCCGAATGAACCTGCTGAAGTAACTATGCCTGTAGCAATAGTTCTGTTTGATATAGGAAAATGTTTAGCAACTACAGCAACTGGTATGCTTATAGCGGTAGATCCTAGACCTACTCCAATTAATATTCCTATAGTTAAAGTAAAATAAAACCCTGTATTAAAACCAGCATAAAACAAATAAACACCCGCTAGATAAAATAAAAAACCTATAAAAATAGCAACATTACCTCCGTATTTGTCTGTAATAATTCCCATCACTGGACCAAACAAACCCCAAAGAAATAATTGTAAACCTATTGCAAATCCAAAGTGAGTTATTGAAATACCAAGATCTGTAGAAAAATCTAAATAAAAAAGTCCAAATGTTTGTCTAACTCCTAAGGAAATTATTACAACTAAGCTACATGCAATTAAGGTAATTAAAGAAGTCTTATTTTGAAAAAAATTAGAAGATTTCATTTAATGAGTTTAATAGCTTTTCTCAAATCTGCAATAAGATCTTTTGGATCTTCTAGTCCAATATGAAGTCTTACTAAATGTTCATCTTTTGCCAAACGTAAAAAATTTCTATCTCCAAGCTCTCTAGATTCTTGATGAAGGGCTAAACTTTCAAAACCTCCCCAACTATATCCATATCCAAACAATTTTAATGAGTTTACAAATTTAAGTACTGATTTTTTATTTTTTGATTTAATTTTTAGTCCCATCAATCCAGATGCACCAGAATAATATTTATTCCACATTTTAAAATTAAAAGAACCTTTTTTATATGGATATAAAAGTTTTATTTTTTTATTTTTAGATAAAAAATTTGCAATTTTTTTTGCATTTTCTTGATGCCTATCTAACCGAACATCTAAAGTTCTTAATCCTCTTATTATAAGATATGCATCATCTGGCCCTAATCTCAAACCAGCAATTTTATTTGCTTTTTCAACGTATTTAAAAACTCTCTTATTAACTGCCAAACTACCTCCCATCACATCAGAGTGTCCTGAATAGTATTTTGTTGCTGAAACAATAGACATATCAAATCCCAATTTAATGGGTTTTAAAAAATATGGAGTGCCCCAAGTATTATCTATTGCTGTAAACAATTTATATTTTTTTGCAATTGATACTATTTTGGATAAATCTTGAAAATCAAATGAATTGCTTCCGGGATTCTCAACATAAATTAATTTTGTTTTTTTTGTAATATTTTTTTTTAATGTATTTAAATCATGAGGATTATAAAAAATTGTTTTAATATTAAATGATTTAAGAAAATCTTGTGTTAATGCTCTTGTTGGGGAATAGACTGGATCAGATGCTAGAATTTCATCGCCTGGACGAATTATGCTAAAAATCGATAAAAATACCGAACCAAAACCAGTTGGAGTTAAAAAAACATGATGGCACTCTTCCATCTTTTTTAACATTTGCTGCAAAATATATGTTGTCGAAGTTCCCTGTCTTCCATAGTCAAAATAGCCACCTGTTGGGTTTTTTTTGCCTTTATATTGTGTCTTTCTAAGTTCATTCATGGATTTAAAAATAATTGTTGAGGCTCTTACTACCGGAGGGTTCACTGACTGATTATAAAAATCTTTAGCAGCGTGCTTTAAAAAAGTTTTGATCGAATTAGACATAAAAAAATTGATTAGTTTTATTGACAATGCTATATCCACAAAATAAGTCAATAAAATAGTAAAACTAAGGAGATTATGGGATACCCTAAAAAACATAGAGGTCGAAGAAAAATGGGCTCTAAAAAGAGAAGAGCGAGAAAAAAGAACAAGAAAAAATAATTTCTATAAATTATTAATGAAAACAAATTTAAGAGTTTTGTCACTTATTTGTTTTTGCTTGCCAATAACAACTGTAATTATTTCATATATATTATCAATTAAATTAGATTTAGTTGCTACTTGCATACCTAATATTGAAGGTTGTTCGTCAATATCTAGAGTGGGCAGGTATCCGCCTGTAAAATATTTTTTTAAACCAATGATGTATATTTATGCAATAACTTTATTTTTATATTGGTTTTATTTTTTTAAAAATTTAAAAAAAATTAATATTAATAAAGATTCTATTTTTTGGTTAGGCATGTTATCCGTTATTTTTCTTTGTTTATACATTACATTTCTAGGCGAAAGTAAGATTTATTCATTTTTCAAAAAGGTTGGTATTTATATATACATTTTGTTTATGGTTATTAGTCAATATAGGGTAAGTAAATTATTAATTAAGAATAAAGAAAAAATATATAATTATTTTAATTTTAATTATTGTAAAATAAATTTTTTTTTAAGCTCTTTTTTGGTAATTTCTGGAATAGTTTTTTTACCTATTTTAATTATAAAAATTGATAATTTTCCTCAAATTAAAAATATAATTTCTTGGAATTATTTTTTATTAATACAGCTACATTTTTTAATATCTTTTTTTTCATTAAAAAAATTAAATAATCCAACCGCCGCCTAATATTTTATATCCATAACTGTCTTTTTTGTAAAAAACACATGCTTGACCTGGGGATATTCCATTTTCTGGTTTAATTAAATTTACTTCAGCCTTTTTTTTATCTTTCAAATTTACTTTAGCATCGAGCAGTTTGCCTGTTGATCTTACTTTTACTTGTATAAGGTCATCAAATTCGCACTGGTTTCCGAGTAAATTTATATTCTTCAAATTTATTTTATCCTTACCAAGTTTTTCTTTTGGACCTATTATTATTTCATTATTTTTTGAATCTATTTTAATTACATAAAGAGCTTCTTTATCTGAAACTTTTATTCCCCTTCTTTGCCCTATAGTAAAATTGACTATTCCTTCATGAACTCCTACAACTTCTCCTTCTAAATTTTTGATATTTCCCTTTTTGAAGGAATCTGGTCTAAATTTTTTAATTACTGAAGCATAGTTACCGTTAGGCACAAAACATATATCTTGACTATCAGGTTTGTCGGCAACATTTAAATTTAAGTTTTTTGCAATTTCTCTAGTTTTATCTTTAAGAATTCCCCCTAAAGGAAATCTTAAATAATTCAGTTGTTCTCTCGTTGTACTAAATAAAAAATAGCTTTGATCTCTATTTTCATCTATCGCTCTATACATATTGGTAGAGCTATTATTTGTTACACTTTTTACATAATGACCGGTTACCAATGCATCTGCATTAAGATCTTTTGATAATTCTAATAAATCGTTAAATTTGACTGTCTGATTGCATTGTACGCACGGAATAGGAGTTTCTCCTTTAAGATAACTTTCAACAAAATTATTTATAACTCCTTGCTTAAACTTGTCTTGATAATATAAAATTTTATGTTTTATATCCAATTTATGGGCTACTCTTTTTGCATCCATAATATCTTGACCGGAACAACACTGTTTAGAAGTAGCCACTTCCTTACCTTCGTCATAAAGTTTTAGAGTTATGCCAATAACCTTATAACCTTCTTTTTTCATCAATCCAGCAACTGTAGAAGAGTCCACGCCTCCAGACATAGCAACAACAACTGTTGTATCTGATGGTTTCTTTTCAATTCCTACAGAATTTAAATTTGAATTCATTTAATGGTATTTATACTTATTTCTAATATAAGTTAAATTAATGATTTTAGATTTTGAGCCAGGTGATTTTGTTATAAATCCCACTTGTAAAGATTGGGGGATTGGTCAAATACAATCTATAATAAAAGAAAAAGTGACAGTAAACTTTGAAAATGTGGGGAAAAAAGTAATTAATTCTAAAAATATAGAATTAAAAAAAATTGAAAAAAATGCTTGATATAAATTTAAAGAATATCGTTGAAGATTTAATTGATACTTTTTTATATGCTGGTCAAATATCGTTAAATTTAAGGAAAAAAGGTCTCATAAAAAAAATAAAATCTGACGAAACTCCTGTGACTAATGGGGACATAGAGGTAAATAAAATTCTAACAAATAAATTATTAAAATTAACTCCAAACATACCAATCGTATCAGAAGAAACATCTGACAATAAATCTGTCACGGGTCTTCAAAATTTTTGGCTGGTTGATCCTATTGATGGTACTTACGATTATTTAAACGATTTAGAAGAATTTACTATAAATGCAGGTTTAGTTTTAAATAGAAAACCTGTAGCAGGATTAATTAATGCTCCATCCAAACGTAGAATGTTTTACTCCTATGAAAAAGGAGCTTCCTTTGAATTAACAAATGAAAAATTAATAAAGTTAGATTGTTCAAAAAAAACTAATAAAAATTCTATTAAGTTTGTTTCTTATTCAAATAAACTAAAATCAGAAATTAAAAAAATTCATAAAGATTTGGGCGTAACAGAACACGTAAGAATGAAAAGTTCATTAAAATTTTGTTTAATAGCAACGGGAGAGTATGATGGCTACGTTGCAGAACCAAGAGCTTGTGAATGGGATATTGCTGCAGGTCACTCAATACTCGAAAATGCTGGTGGATCTATTACTGATTTTGATGGTAACAAAATTTTGTATGGAAAAGAAAATTTTAAAAACCCAAGTTTAATCGTTAAAAGAAGTAAAAATTTATAATGAGTGAACAGTTAAGAATTATTTTAATTATTATTGTTTCAGTATCAATTTTTGGGTTGTTGATTTTCATTTTTGTAAAAAATTATATTAAAAATAAAATTTTATATTATTTGGAAGAAAAAAATAAAAAATCTAAAGAAGATTTATAATTTTTAAATATTCATCTTTATCTAAATCCATTACTCTTCTAGAAACTTCAAAATTAAAACCAGATCTTGCTAGAACACCAATATCTTTTTTATAAAATAATACTCTATTGTCATTGTCTCTTGATGGTCCAATTCTTTTTTTTTTACATACTTTTATTGCTGAAAAAAAATCTTGATCTTCATTATTTGCTTGAATTTTTTCTATGGTATTTTTGATATACTTTTCACCAACACCTTTCATCAATAAATAGTTTCTAATTTTATTAATTGATGCCCCTTTTTGTATTAAATTCTTTGCTTTTGAATCTGAATAAAATTTATCATTAATAAATTTAGATTTTTCAAGATCTTCAATAACTATGTCAATTAAGTCTGAAATATTACTTTTGTTTACGCTTGAAGATCTTGAGTTTAAATATTTTTTAAGTAAATAAGTTTTTAACTGCTGTTTAGAAGGTGCAAATTTATCAATATAATTAAATGCAAAATTTCGCATCTCTTCAACGGTTACATCTAGAGTTTTTTTTTTATTTTTAATAGGAATCATTAAGTTATTTAATATAATATAAAATACCATGATTGAACAAATAGCTACATTCTTTAGCGTTGAGATGATATATTTGTGGTTAAATATTGGAATTATTCCTTTTTGGTTTGTTTTAATATTTTTTCCACAATCAAAAATATGTGGATTATTTGTAACTTCAATTATTCCTTTAGTAATTTTAAGTGCTGTCTATATATATTTGTTTTATTATTTTTTTAGTACTGGAATTAATTTTTTTGAAAACTTTAATTTATATTTAGGTTTATATGAACTAATAGATTTATTCGAAAATGAAGCTTTTTTAATTTTATTTTGGATTCATTTTTTATCAATAAATCTATTTTGTGGTTCTTGGATAGTTAAAGATAGTCAAAAAATAAATATGTCAAAACTTTTAATTTTTTTTCCACTAATTATTACTTACTTTGTGGGTCCCATAGGAATTTTTCTATATTGGTTTTTAAGAATATTTTTTGCAAAAAAAATAACGTTATTTGATTAAATTAATTTATTTTATAACTTTAAAACCTGAGTTCTGCATCAATCCAAAACCTCCCTCAATATGTGATACATTTTCAAAACCCATTTCTTTAAGTGTTTTTGCTGCCAAAGCTGACCTTCCTCCAGCGGCACAAAATAATACAGTTTCTTTATTAAGATCTAATTTTTGATTTATTACAAAAGCACTTTCAGGATGAATTGAAAACTCTAGCAAGCCTCTAGGTATGTGATGAGAATTCTCAATTCTTCCTAATTTTTGAAGCTCAACAGCATCCCTAATATCAATCAAGTTACATTTATTTTCATTTGTTAATTTTAATGCTTCTTGTGGAGAAATGGTTTTAATTGTGGTTAATGCATCTGCGACAAGATCTTGAGGTGATTTTATATTCATAAAAATTTATTACATTATAAATAAATAAATTACTATAATAAATTATGTTAAAAAAACTAAAATCAAAAAAAGCTCCTAATTTTAAACTTCAATCTACAAGTAAAAAAATTGTGGAATTAAAAAAACTGAAAAATAAATATGTTTTAATCTACTTTTATCCAAAAGATGATACACCTGGATGCACCATTGAAACAAACGATTTTAATGCATTGTTATCTAAATTTAAAAAATTAGACTGTTTGGTTCTTGGAGTTTCCAAAGATGACTTAAAGAGTCATGATAAATTTAGGCAAAAATATAAAATAAAATTTGATCTTTTGGCTGATGAAAAAAAAAGTACAATTAAAGATTATAAAGTATGGGGAAAAAAGAAGTTTATGGGTAAGGAATTCATGGGTTTAATAAGAAGTACTTTTTTAATCAAAAATAACAAAATTATTAAAGAATGGAGATCTGTAAAAGTCAAAGATCATGCTAAAGAAGTCCTAAATTATATTCAAAATCAGTAATATAAAGGGACCCTTTGGCTTTAATTTGTATTCGTTAAACTAAGGAAAGGAAAATCAAAGAGTCCCACTTATTCAAAGGGCCTTAAAACTAAGGAAATAAGGCCCTTTAACTTAACTTATGCGAGAGATAAGAAAGTCATTAATCTCTTATTGAATAGGCTAATACACCTATTTCTGCTTTATCTGTTCCAAGTTTTTCAGCTTCTTTGCTTATTCTAATTCCAATAGTTTTTTTCATAACTTTAAAAAGAATGTATGAAAGAACAAAACTAAATAAACAAACTGAAATTACTCCTTGAAACTGAGTCCCAAAATTTGTTTCTGGGTTACTCATTGGAACAACCAGGGTTCCAAATATTCCTGCAAACATATGAACGGGTATTGCGCCAACAACATCATCAAGTTTTTGTTTTTCCAGGAACTTGGTTCCGAAATACATTATAACTGAACCGATAGATCCAATTAAAATTGCCAAAAGAGGTGTTGGTGTAAGAGGTTCAGCGGTAATCGCAACCAAACCTGCTAGAGCACCATTTAACATCATTATAATATCTGTTTTTCCACCTAGCAAACGAGTTAAAACTGCACCGGTTATAACACCTGCAGAACCTGCCAAATGTGTATTTACAGCAATTTTGTTAATTGCATTTACATCGTCAAAAGTTCCCATGGCAAGTTGACTAAAGCCATTAAATCCAAACCAACCAAACCAAAGTAAAAAAGTTCCTAAAGTTACTAATGGTATACTGGAGGCAGCAAATGGTACTAAAGATTTTTTTTCACCCTTTATTCCAAATCTTCCTTCTCTTGCCCCTAAAACCATAACTCCTGCTAAAGCTGCCGCTCCACCGCACGCATGTACCAATGTAGAGCCTGCAAAATCTGAGAAGCCTGCACTGCTTAACCAGCCACCTCCCCACTGCCATCCCATTGAAACAGGATAAATAAATCCAGCCATTACTACAGCAAATATAAAAAAAGGCCAAATTTTAATTCTTTCAGCAACTGCTCCTGAAACTATAGATACTGTTGCGCATACAAACATTACTTGAAAAAAAAAATCGGAACTATCAGAATACCCAGTGCCAACTTCTGAAGCATCACTCCAAATTTTAAAAGAACCTATGAACCCGCCTTCAGGAACACCGTAAGCCATATTATATCCAAAGAAAAAGAAAATGATTGATGCTATTGCGAACTTTCCAATATTTTTAGCTGCTATAGTTGATACGCTTTTTGTGGTAACCAATCCACTTTCTAACATACAAAATCCTGCAGCCATAAAAGCTACCAGAACTCCACCTATATAGAACGCTAGTGAATTAAAAATATATTGTCCTTCCTCAGACAATGTTGTTTCTGCATAACTTACTTTGGTAAGTGTCAGAAAAAAAATAAAACTTAAAATGATTATTTTTAATTTTTTTATTAAATACATTATTATAACTCCATTAAATTAATGATGTTTCTTATAAATATATTTAAACTGAGAACTATTGATTTTAATTAAAAATAGATATGCGTTAATTGCATATAGTAACAGCCTTTATTAAAATTAAATTTTTATTAATTAATAAAGGCTGTTAAAAAAAGTTTATTTATTGAAAACTTCTTTAAGTGCTTTTGCAGGTAAAAATTTTACCTTCTGAGATGCTGCGATTTGAATTTGCTCTCCTGTTCTAGGATTACGTCCAATTCGAGCTTTTCTTTTAGCTACCTTATAAGTGCCAAAACCAGCAATTTTTACTGAATCATCACCTTTTAATGCATCCAAAATTGTATTGGTAATAGTATCAAAAGTACGCTCAGCGTCAGCTTTGCTTTGGTTTAAAGATCCAGCTAATTTGGCAACCAATTGTTTTTTATTCATTTTAGCTCCGGTTTTTATAGGTTTATGAATGCATACTTAACAAAATCGTTGATAATTCAAGCTTTTTTTTAGTGTTTTACCAAAAAAAAACTACAATATATTGTGGTTAATAATTGTTATTTTATGCGGATTTTTTAAAGACTCAAAAAGCCTTTAAAATAAGCCCAAATCCTTAAGATCGTTAAAGGTTGCAAAAAACATCAAAGATATCAATAAAAACATTCCGATTCGAAAAAATCCTTCTTGGGTATTTTTGCTTAACGGACGACCAAGTAATTTTTCAAAAGCATAAAACATTAGATGCCCACCATCTAACAAGGGTATAGGAAATAAATTAATCAATCCCAAACTTATAGATATGTACGCCATCATGCTAATAAAGGGAATAAGGCCAAATTCAGCTACTTGACCAGAAATCTTAGCTATTCTAATTGGACCGCCTAGTTGAGAACTATCGCCAGAGCCTGTTATCATTGAGCCTAGATATTTTAAAGATGAAAGTGTCACAAAGTAAACTTCATTTATAGATTGAATTAAAGCTTGTCCTGGACCAAGTTTTATATGATTAATTTTGTTATTATAAGCGCTTAATTTAATTCCTATCATTCTTCTTTTCATTTTATTTCCTAAATTATCTTCACCTTCAACAATATTAGGTTTAACTTTCAAAATTAATTCTTGATCGTGTCTAGATAATTTAAATTGAATAAATTCTGAAGTTGACATGGTTATAAATTTTGAAACATCCAGAATACTTTCTACTTTGTTATTATCTATTTCAAGAATTATATCATTAGACTTCATTCCAGCAATTTCAGCTGGACTATCTTTTTGAACTTCATTTATTAAAGCAGGAGTAAAATCTTTACCTGAAAACATATAAATAAAAGAAAAAATAATTACAGCTAATATAAAGTTAGCTAAAGGTCCTCCAAAAACTATGAGAGATCTTTGATATAAGGGTTTGGTTACAAAAAGCTTTTCTTGGTCATCTTTATTATATTTTTTTAATAATTCTTCTTGATCCGATTGAGAAAAAACATTCCTATCACCAAAAAATTTAACATAACCTCCTAAAGGTATCCAGCATATTTTCCATCTTGTACCAGATTTATCATTCCAACCAAAAATTTCTCTTCCAAACCCTATAGAGAAATCTGTCACACCAACGCCATATCTTTTAGCAAAGTAATAGTGCCCATATTCATGTATAAAAACAACTACAAGAATTAATATTATAAAAGGTATAATAAAACTAAACATTCAATGACTGTATATCAATCAGATATTTAATAAAAGTTCAAATTATTTAATTCTCCATGAAATTATAGGTAAAAATGTAGCAACTAAAAAAGAAGAAAATAATAGAGATTGTGTGATTATAGATGGAACAATATCTGATGGTAAAATAATTCCTATTAATAATGATTTAGAAAAATCTGGACTTGGAAATAATAGCAATCCACCAATTAAACCAATTAAAATCGATATATAGATATTTTTTTCATTTAAAGATTTAGTATAGAAACCATAAAAAACACTTAATACTGCAGCACAGCAAAATAAATCTGCAAGTAAAAATAAATATAAAATACTAAGTCCTTTTGATGCAACAAAAAATGCGATTATTGATAAAAAAACAATTATTTTTTTTGATAGGTGTAAATAATTTCCCTTATATTTTATAATTGTATTTCCATCTACAACAACAAGACTAGAAATTGCATTTATAAGTGTATCTATACTGCTAATAGTTAATGATATAGCTAAAACCAACACAATTATAGATAGGACAAAAGTTTGTTCTTTAAAAATTAAAAAAAAGAAAGCAAGATCGGCTGTTAAGTTAGTATTTTGAGATGATGCAATTAATCCACTAAAACCCATCATAAATACAATTGGAATAATGATTATGAATGATGCAATTAAACTTTTTTTTAAAACTTTATTGTTTTTAGCTGCATAAACTCGTTGCCAATTTCCCTGATGAAATAAATTTGTAGCAGCTACCGCTATAAAAAATGTTAAACCTGCAGTATAATTGGGAATATAAAATGTGCTTAATAAATTTGGCTTATTATTATTTATAAAATTGAAATTAAAATCATTTGAATTGAATGAAATAAGATAAGAAAAGCAAATAATTAAAAGTAAAAAAATAATTATAAATTGTAAATTATCAGTAAAGATTGAAGCTCTTAAACCGCCGTAAAGTGTATATGTTAAAGAACAGAATATTATTATTAAAGCTGTAATCCAAAGATCCGTACCTGAAATATATTTAATTAAAATAGATATGGCTGTAACTTCTGCTATTAAAAATATTGTCATATAAAAAATAGAAAGAAGCAATATTAGTTTAAATAATTTATTTCCAAATCTAAGTCTTATTAATTCAATTAAAGTTTTACCATTAGGATAAAGTTTTCTAAATTTTTGTCCTAAAAAAATTAAAATAAATAGTGGAAAAGCTGTGCCTAGAGAATATCCAATAACAGCTCCAATACCACCCCATGTTGCGGCCGAAGCAGGGCCAAATAAAATCCATGTACCTAAAGCTGAAGATACTAAACTCGCTGTTAGTGAAAAAGTACCTATAGATCTATTTGCTATTAAATAATTATTCAATCCTTGATGATTTTTTGAATAAAAAATACCAACAAACACAAAAATTATACTAATTGCTAAAATTAATAAAATTGCTGACGATTGACTTATTATATTTATTTGATCCATTTCTTTCCCTTTCTGAATTACCGGACAGGTTCAATGGGTATTTCTCAGCCATAATTGGCACCCCAATAAATTAAATATAAACTAATTATTTTATTTATAAAGATAAAAATAAATAATCATAAATTAATTTTGAACTAGTAACTAATATTAGAGTATATATTATATTATAAAAAAGATTCTCTTCAATTATTTTTAAAATCCTGTATCCTATAAATATTCCAATTATCGCCAATGGCATAAGCATCATAGAGTGCGAGAAAGTTTCTAAATTAACCATTGATAAATAAACATACAAAGGCAATTTTATTAAATTTACAAATGTAAAGAAAATAATTCTGGTTCCTACATAAATTTCTTTTTTTAATCTTAAGGGTAATAAATAAATACTTGTAGGAGTACCTCCTGCATGTACACAAAAACTTGTAAATCCTGCAATAGAAGAGCATAAGGCACCTTTAAATATATTTTTTTTTGTAGGAATAATTTTTTTTTTTTTAAAAGTGAAGTAATGTCCAGCAAATAAAAAGCCCATTATTCCTACTATAAATTTTAGTAATTCTTCCGAAAAGAACGTAAAGGTAAAAGATCCAAAAATTATTCCAAATGCTGCAAATGGGATCATTATTTTTAATGTGGAAAAATCAAATTCTCTTCTAAATCTGTAAACAGCTATAATGTCGGAAAAAATTAATATTGGTAAAATAATTGCTAATGCTTGATTTAAGGGCATAACCAACGTCATTAATGGAACTGAGATTAATGAAATTGATCCTCCTAGGCCAGATTTAGCTATGCCATACAAAATAATTGCTGGTACTACAGATATAAAAAATAAAAAATTTATTTCCATTTGGATTGTTTGTTATTAGAAATGTAAAGTAATTATATAATTAATTTTTAATATTATATCCTTTTTTTAAAATCATTGTGACTAAAGTTACACATGTAATTAAAAATAAAATCATTGTGGTTATGCTTATCCAAATATTAAAATCTGAAACCCCATAGAAAGCAAACCTAAGTCCATTTATTAAATAAACTACTGGATTAAAGTAAGTTACTGTTTGCCAAAAAGGGGGGAGCATATCTAAAGAATATAAACTACCTCCCAAAAAAACCATTGGAGTAATGACAAGTGTTGGAATAATTGACATTTGTTCAAAATTAGAACTTAAAACACCAATTAAAAATCCGAATAACGCAAAAGTAAATGAAACTAAAACTAATAAAAAAATCATTAAAATAGGATATTCTACTCTTACTTCTGTAAAAAATAATGAAGTAACAAAAATTACTGCACCAACTATAAGAGTTTTTGTTGCTCCAGCTCCAACAAAAGCCAGAACAATTTCAAAGGTAGAAATGGGAGCGGCTAAAATTTCATAAATTGTACCATTAAATTTTGGAAAAAAAATTCCAAATGAAGTATTGCTGATTGATTGAGTCAACAGTGTAAGCATGAGTAAGCCTGGAACTATGTAAGATCCATAACTAATACCATCAATTTTTTGAACAAAGTCACCTATAACTGATCCAAATACTATAAAATAAAGTGATGTCGATAAAACTGGAGAAAATAGAGATTGTAACAATGTTCTTCTGAACCGATCCATCTCATGTAAGTAAATTGCTCTTAAAGCATAAAAATTAAATTTCATTACTCTCCCTTACTAAATTTACAAAAATTTTTTCTAAAGTAGCTTGTTCTGTTTTTAAATCTTTTAGTTTTAATCCAGAGTCCTTAATTTTTTGTAATAAATCAGTAATTCCTGTTTTTTCAGATTTAACATTATAACTGTAAATTAAAGATTGGTTATCATGGCCTATGCTTAAATTAAATATTGATAAATTTTCTGGAATTAAACTTATCTTTTCATGAAGTTCGATTAGAATTTTTTTTTGTCCCATTTTTTTTAATAATTCAGTTTTTTCATCAACTACAATAATCTCTCCTTGATTAATAACGCCCACTCTATCTGCTATCGCCTCTGCTTCTTCAATATAATGAGTGGTTAAAATTATTGTTACACCTGTTTTTCTTAAAGTTTCAACTACATTCCACATTTCTTTTCTTAACTCTACATCAACACCTGCTGTCGGCTCATCCAAGAATAAAATTGAAGGTTCATGTGATAAGGCTTTTGCTATAAGAACTCTTCTTTTCATTCCTCCAGATAACTGTCTAAGTCTTAGATCTTTTTTATCCCATAAATATATATCTTTTAAAATTTTTTCTATATGCTTTGGATTAGGGGATTTTCCATATAGTCCTCGCGAATATGAAACATTATTAAAAACAGTTTCAAATTGCTCAAGAGTCAATTCTTGGGGGACCAATCCAATTTTTGATCTTGTCTCTCTATAGTTTTTAATGATATCAAATCCATCAATAGTAATATTTCCAGATGTTGGTGTGACAATTCCACAAATAATATTTATCAAAGTTGTTTTTCCTGCACCATTTGGACCCAGCATTGCAAAAATTTCACCTTTTTTAATTTTAAGGTTTATGTTTTTTAATGCACTAAATCCATTTTCATAAATTTTAGAGAGATTATTGATGGTAATTTGATTTTCACTCATTTACAGATGGTATATAATTGTTATTACAACGAATACAACAGAACTAATAGCTATTGTTGATTAATTATTAGTGGCAAGTCTGATTATGCTTTTTTAATCTCCAATAATTATATGGCCATGCAGTTAAAAAACCAGCTAATAACATTATTGGAATTACCCAAAAATTAAGGACCGCACCACCGGTCAAATAATAATCTGTTAAATTCATAACTATCTCCATGCTAATCATTGAAATAAAGCTCATGCCCAATGCTGTTTTTAATGCATTATTAAAACTAAATTTTTGTCTTAACAAAATTAATGTTTCTAAAATTATACTTGTTATTAATCCATTAATTATGGCTAAAATCATAATACTTAAAACTGGAAAAGGTATTTTTGTTATTTGAAAAAAAAATATTGTTCCAAAGTCACCAATTGAACAACCCAATAAACACCAAGCTGTATTTTTTGCACTTTTATTCCATGTCGCCGTGCAATGCCAATTAAAAGTCAAACTATCTGATTTCATAATTAAATATTTAATAATTTTTAAAAAATTTACAAGATATTTAATTAAACAAATGTTATAAAGTAATTAATGAAAAAAATATTCATAATATTGTTTATTTCATTAAGTAGTACAGTTAATGCTTTTGAAAAAGTAACAAATTTTACTTTTGAAAAATTCAATGAAGCTAAAAATAGTGGAAAAACAATAATTGTTAATTCATGGAATAAAAACTGTTCGACATGTGCTGCTCAAATTAAAATTTTAGCTCAAGCAACTGAAGATTTTGAAAACGTAGAGTTTTTATTTTATGAACAAACAAAAAATAAGGATATAGCTAAAACTCTTAATATCAAATATTGGGCTACTATAGTTGTTTTTAAAGGACAAGAAGAAATTGCTAAAAAGATTGGTATAGCTAAAAAAGAAGAAATTTATAAATTAATTAAAAAAGGAATTTAGTTTAATTAATATTTGTAATTTCAATATTTTTTTTCTTATTTTCATATGCTTTTTTAAGAGCTATCTCATAATGTTTTACATATTGTTTGGTATTAAATAATGCTTCATTTTTAATATTTTGCTTAATTTTATTTTTTAAATCAATTAATTTTTTTTTATCATTTACCAGCTTTAAAATTAATTTTTCATATTCATCTTTATTTTTTGTAATCAATTCGTTTAAATTTAATGCATTTAATAAACTTGAGGCGACTCTAGCCGAAAATTGTTTTCCTTGTTTTGTTACAACTGGAACACCGACCCATAATGCATCACTACATGTTGTGTGAGCATTAACGTTAAATGTATCTAAAAATACATCAGAGTGCCTCAACCTCTCTAGGTGGCAAGAATGAGATAAATTTTCTGCGAATTTAATTCTTTTTATGTCAATATTTTTATTTTTAAAAAAATTAATAAGATTATTTTTTCCTTGTTTGTTTGTATCTAATAGCCATAAATAAGTATTATCGGTTTTTTCCAATATTCTAGACCATATTTCTAATTCATCAGGAGTAATCTTATAAGTTGAGTTTAAACAACTTAAAATCAACGAATTTTCAGGAAAATCAAAATCTTCTTTTTTTGTTTCTATTTTAGATATTTCTCGTTGATTATCATTTGGTTGATATGAGTTTGGTAGGTAAATAATTTTTTCTGAATAGTGTTTCGATTCACTGTCAGGTATTAAAATTTTATCAGCAATTATGTAATCAATAAAACTTGTTCCCAAAGAACCAGGATAACCTAAATAATTTATTTGAATTGGTGCCATTCTGTAAGCAAAAAGTTTTGTTTTAGAATTAAGAGTATGACCCTTTAAATCTATAGCTATATCTATTTTTAATTCTCTTGATAATCTTACTATTTCTAAATCCGGAACATTGCTTACATCTTTGTATAAATCCACATTTTTCATAATTGAATTAACAAACTCCGTAGATTTATTTTTTCCATAATTAAAAACAATAATTTCAAATTCATCTTTATCATGTTCTCTTAACAAACCAGATATTAGGTACATTGTTGCATGATCATAAAAATCAGAAGAATAATATCCAATTTTAATTTTTTTATTCTCGTAAAATTTTAGATTTTGATTTTGTTGACTAAATTTTTCTAATTTATTTTTAGAGTAATTTATTGATCTAAGTAGTTGATTTCTTGGATTATCTTCCATAGCCAAAGTATAAAAAGGCGTAATTTCTTCTCCTACAATGCCTAGTGTATCTTTATTTTTTAAAAAATCTTCTATTGCTGACCAATCACAAAGATTCATCTTATGAAATATTGAAGAGGCAAGCGCTGAAGAAAAATTTTTATTTATCGACGATGCTTTTTCATAGCAGTTTATAGCTAACAATATATCTTTTTTTTTAGAATATAAGTTGCCTAAGTTATTGTATGCTTGATAATATTTATCATCTAACTCTATTGCTTTCTGCAAAGCCTCTATAGCGTCATCAATTTGGTTAATATCACTTAAAGTATTTCCAAGATTGTTATAAATTTCTGCAAAATTTGGATTTATTTTGATAGCTTCTTTATAATTTTTAATTGCTTCAAAATGTAAGTTTTGGTCTCTTAAAATATTTCCTAAATTATTATAAGCCTTAGCAAATTTTGGATTTATTTTAATAGATGTAGTAATGCTTTTTAAAGCCAAGTTAATCAGTCCAATCTCAAAATAACTATTTCCGATATTTAAATATCCTTCTGCAAATTGATTATTAATATTTATAGATTTTTTAAAACTTTCTATGGAATCTTTAAATTTTTTTAATTTGTATTGTACTAGTCCAATATTGTTATGTGATAGAAAAAAATTCTGATCACAAGACAATGCTAATTTAAAATTTTTAATTGCTTCATCATATTTATTGATTTGTGCATATGAATTTCCCAAATTATTATAAAAAAATGGATTCTTTGGGTTTAATTTGATTGCATTTTCAAAATATGTAATCGAGTCAATAAAATTATTTTGTTCCGCATAAAGCAAACCTAAATTATTATAACCATCAAAAAAATTTTTGTTAATTTCTATTGACCTTTTAAAAGACTCTTCTGCTACTTTAAAATTACCAGTTATTTTTTTATAAGCCCCATACAAATTATATAAAAGATATGAATTAGGATTCGTTTCCATTAATTGATTAATTTTTGTGTCGAGGTCGTTATATTTTTTAGAATTAAGAAGTTTTAACAATTCATCAAACTGTTCTTTGTTTAATTTCATTTTAATTTAAAATATTTTTTTAATTAAATTAGAAACATACAATGTGGTCAATATATATAGGTCTCTTAATACCAAATTTTTCATCAATTTCATGTTGATGTATGTGATGAGAATGAACAAATACTGGTATTAATAAATTATTATTGGTTTTCAATGTATAAATAAAATTAGTTCCTCTAAATTTTCTATCTACAACCTCTAATTTAAGATTGCTTTTGTCATCATGTTCTAAATCTTCTGGTTGTAACAACAATTTAACATCTGTACCTTTTTTATAGTGTTTTATGAAATTACCTTTAATAGTTCCTAAATCTTTATTTTCTAAACTATTTTCTCCTGTAACTTTTGCTGGGATTAAAATTCCTCTATTAAGAAAGTTTACAACCTCAATTGAGTTTGGAAAATGGTAAACATTGTATGGGTCATCAAATTGTTTAAGTTGTTTATTTAAAATTATTCCACATTTATTTCCTAAATAAAAAGCTTCATAAGAATCGTGTGTAACAATTATAGTTGTTATTTTTAAATCTTTTAAAAGTTGTTTTAATTGAACTTGTATTTCTTCTTTAAAACTTTGATCAACATTTGATAGTGGTTCGTCTAGAAGCAAAAGATCTGGTTGAGAAACTAATGATCTTGCAAGAGATGCTCTTTGGGCTTCTCCTGCGCTAATTTGATGAGGATAGTGTTCTAATATTTTACCAATATTAAGTAATTTAATAATTTTTTTAATATTAATTTTTTTTTTTTTACTTGAGTTTTTTCTTTCTCTGCCTAGATAAATATTTTTCTCAACTGTATAATGCGGAAATAAACTATTTTCTTGGAAAGATAGAGATATATTGCGATCTTCTGGTTCAATATTAGTTTTATTGGATGATAATAATTTTCCTTTAAGTTTTATTGTTCCTGACTCAATTTTTTCTAAACCAGCTATTGATCTAAGAATTGTAGTTTTGCCAATACCAGAAGGTCCTAAAAGGCAAATAATGTCACCCTCTTTTTCAATTGATAGAGATAAGTTATTTACCTTATTTATA
>MDSV01005154.1_pt1 | contig 20091 bp, 10 predicted proteins | sample 810851 | NCBI WGS metagenome assembly MDSV01 (sample SAMN05326640, study PRJNA326480) | marine metagenome | isolation source: seawater | place: Atlantic Ocean: North East | collected 2012 | reverse complement strand
GGCGGCGACCGCTTTCGCGTCCGCCGCGGGCCCGCCGCCGAACGCGCGCTGGCCGTCCGCGTACGCCAGAGGCGAGGGGTTCGCCGCCGCCTGCTCGCCGAACGCGTCTCTGCCCGCGGGTTCGCGCGTCGCGCCCCCCGGGGTCCTCGGGACGAGAATCTCGGAGGCGGAGGCGCCCTCGCCGAGAATCTCCAGTCGCGCGTCGCCCGCGCGCCGCGCGCCTCGCTCCTCCGGAATCTCCATCACGTCGTCCTCCTCTTCCTCGCTGTCCGAAGCGTCGAGGTCCAACCCGTACCGCGAGAAGTGCCGGACCCGGAACGTCCACGCGCCGGAAGCCGGGTCGTACGAGACGAACGTCGATCCGTCCTTTTCGTACGCCTCGAGCGTCTCGACCGACTCCGGGAACACGCCGACGAGCGTGACCGTGGCGGGGCGGTTCAGGCCCGCTCCGCGCGGGGGTTTCAGCGTGGACGCGCGCCCGGCGTACACCGCCACCTCGCCGCGCGTGATCCGGACGATGTCAGACAGATCGTCCACGCGCACGGCCGAGAGGTCCACGGGCCCGTCCCATCGGACGCTCCCGAACCCCTCGCGCCCGACGAGGAAGGAAGGGACGGACGCGAGCGCCGATTTCCCGAGCGCGCGGAGCTCGCGCGCGGACGGGACCTGCGTTCCGAAGGGGAGGCCGATCGGGGGGTATGAGAGCGCGGTGAGCGACGTGATCCGCGTGCCGGGTTGGTCAACAGAGACGCGGAGGGAAGACACTCCGCGGAGGACGTACGGTGTAGTACCCGTCGTCGCCGAACGCGAAAGGGAAGTGGCCATCCCGGGACGCAGGATCTTTTCGCGCGTCTTCCGAGGGTCGGGCCGAGCCAAACGGCCAGGGTGCCGCCGTCCCCACGCCGTGATCGAGCGCGCGGTCGAGCGCGCACTCGGCGGCGTCCGTGAGGCGCTCGGGCGCCATATCGGAGTCCCACCCGTTGAGCCTCGCGTCGAGCTCTGCCGCAGCGGCGCGGCAAGGGCGCGTTTGAAAAGCACGGGCGAAAGTCACTTTCACGCACGCGAGCGGCGACCGGCGAGCGAAAAAAAGCAAAAAAAATCGTCGAGGCGTTCTCTGGCAAGAGACCAACAAGTGTGCCTACCTCTCTCTGATCGCCACTTCGCGGCGCGCGCGGACCCGCGCGGACCCCGCGCTGCCACGCCCGCGTCGTTTCGCCGAGTGCCGACTCGCCTGGTGCCTGTCGAGCGATGGGCTCCGGGGGCGAGTCCGACCCCGGCGCGTCGGATGCGCCTTCTTTTCTCGGCATCCCCGCCGTGGCGCTAAAAAAACTCTCCGTGCGCGACATCGCTCCCGGGGACTTCGAGCGCGCGCACGTGGACCGCGCGGTCCCCGCGGTCCTGACGGACGTCGCCGCGAGCTGGCCGTGCGCCTCGAAGTGGAGCCTCGAGTGGTTCGCGGAGACGCACGGGGACGTGCGCGTCGCCGCGGACGACGGCACGAAGGAAAAGATGAAGTGCACTCTGCGCGAGTTTGCGGAGATCTCGAGGAGTTGCGAATCCTCAGATCCCGGGCGCTCAGTGCCGTACCTACGGACGTGGAACTTCCTGGACGACCTCCCGGAACTCTCGCGCGACTTCGATTCGGGCGGCGGCGGGTACTTCCGGAACTGTTTCGACGCGCTAAGGCCGGAGTGGCGCCCGCCGTTCACGTGGGCGTTTCTCGGGGGCGCCGGCGCGCGCACGAAGTTGCACGTGGACGTCTGGCACACGGACGCCTGGCTCACCGTGCTGGAGGGTTCTAAGCGGTTCATTTTGTTTCATCCGGGCCAAACGAAGCACGTGTTCGACGAGAAAACGCACACCTTCGCGGACCTGGACGCGGACGGGGGACTCGCGTCGATCGAGACGCGTTTCCCCGACTTCGCGAAGGCCACGCCGGTCGTCGCCGTCGTCGAAGCAGGCGAGACCATCTACATCCCCCGCGGTTGGCCGCACTACGCGGTCGCGCTGAGCGCGGGCGTCTCGCTGACGGTGAACTTCCTGTCGCGCACGAACCGCCGCCGCGTCCTGGAGAAGACCGTGGCTTTCGCCAACCGGCGCGACGCGTGCGAGGCTGTGCTGGGCCGCGCGCCGCGTGCCGCCGACAATCTGCTCAAGTTTTGCGTGCACGGCGGGTCGCTGAGGCTGGGGGACGCCGCGAAGATCATGGGCGTCGACGCGGGGACGCTGCGGGAGAAGATGAGCGAGGCGAGGCGGGAGAGGCTCAGGGCGGAGGCGGAGGCCGCGGAGGCCGCGGAGGAGGAGGAGGCGTAGGTCGCCGCGGACGGAACGCGGCGGCGGTTGTGCGTTTTCACTTCTCATGTCCAGTGCGTCTCCGCGAGATGTTCGATCCGTCGAACGCGGACCGAGTCGTCGGGTCCGAGAGCTCTTTCACGCATCCGTCAGTCGTCGGCGCGCGCGCTTTCACGGAGCGATGCGTCGCCGCGGCCCCACCGTGCCGCGGAGCTCTGCGAAGCTCGGTGACAGCGAGCCCGGCGAGGGCGACGCCGTGATCGCGTCGACGTGGCGCCTGTCCCTCGGCACGGACGACGCGTCCACCTCGACGGACCCGATCCGGAAAACAGACCAAAGGCGCGTTGGCACCCGCCCGCGGTGTTTTCAAACGACGCCGGTCTCGGCGCGCCCTCACCCCATCACCCGAGACGCGAGCTGACCTTCGCACACGCGCGCGCGCGCGCATCGCACCCTTCCCCCGTCCACGACAGGGTCCAATCGTACGGCACATCCGAGCGCGGCGTCCAGACGGAGGGAAGCGCGTCGATGCGCCAGGGCGAGTTGACCGTCGACGAGCTCTCGGAGGCTGGCCGGACGCGTCTGCTCGCGTTTCTCGACGCGGCGGTGCCGAAGATGGAGCACGCGCTGACCGAAAACGAACAGAGCGTCACCTTCGACGACGACGAGCAGAGCGCCGCCGCCGCGCGGTGCGAAGACGACACCGGCGGACCCGAGCCCGAGTGCGCGCACGTGCTCGACCCGCGGCCGACGGCATCGGCGCCGGACGCCTCCGCCTCAAACGGCTCGTCGCGCGACGAGCGGTTCTGGCGCGACCTGGTGCCCACCGGGCTGAGCTGGAACCGGACCGGTTTTTCGCTCGCGGTGTCGTACGGGCGCTTCGACGTCACGGGCTGGTGCGACTCGCCGGGGGCGCTGTGCGTCTGGAACCTGAGGCGAGAAGACGTGGACCCGCGAAAGCCGGACCAGACGTTTGAGACGGACTCGTGCTTGCAGTGCGTGGCGTGGCACCCGGCGGACCCCGCGGTGGTCGCCGCGGGCTCGTTCGACGGCGAGGTGCACGTCTGGGACGTGCGCGGGGACGGGGACGGGGACGGGGACGGGGACGGGAAGGAGAACCGACGCGAGACGCGCGCCGAAACCGGCGAAGGGTTCGTCGCGCGGAGCGCGGTTTCCGACGCGTCGCACCGCGAGCCCGTCACCGCCGTGGCGTGGCTCCGGAGCGCGCGCGCCGTGGGGACGCGCGCGGGCCGCGGCGCTGTGTGGACGCACGACGTGTGCTCGTTCGGATCGGACGGGCGCGTGTTGGTCTGGGACTTTTCCAAAGCAGAGACCCAGATCGAACGACCCGAATCGGACGTCGACGTCGAGAGAGACGTCGGACGCACGAAGATCAGACGCGTTCCGTTCCCGTCGTTCGGTTTCGAGACGCGCGCGCCTCCCGGCGCGGACGCGACGAGAAACGGATCCGTTCGCGGGGTGAGCGCCGCTTCGCGCGTCCCGTTCGGGCCGGGATCGGGATCGGAAGAAGCAGACTCGAACCTCACCTCGAGCGCGTTCATTCTCGGCTGCGACAGCGGCGCCGTGCTGGAGTGCCTGGTGCGGCGCGGAGAGGCGGAACGAGAGGCGTTCGCGCGCGCGATGCGCGAAACGTCTAAACCCGCGGCGGGCGGTTTTAGCGGCTCGCTTCCCTCCCCGATGCGGTCCCCGCACGTGACGGCGGAGTATGAGCCGCACCGCGGCGCGGCGCACGGCGTGTGCGCGCACCCGAGCGAGCCCGGCGTGTTCCTGAGCTGCGGCGCGGACGGCGCGCTCAAAATATACGCGCGGCGCGAGCGGAGGCGCGCGGCGCGGCTGGAACCGAGAGCGGGCGCGCTCTTCTGCGCGGCGTGGTCGCCCGCGCGGCCGGCGCTCGTGGCGTGCGGCACGAGCGGCGGGACGGTGGTGCTGTACGATCTGTTAGAGGGGTTATTAGGATCGGACGGTTCGGAACGAGCGAACGGTGACGTCGCCGAGGGGGCGTTCGGGGGGGGGCTGGCGTCGCTCGCGCCGACGCGGGAGCTGCGCGGGTGCCGCCGCGGCACGCCGACGCAGGCGCTGGCGTTCAACCCGGCGCTGCCCGGGTATCTCGCCGCCGCCGACGGGTCCGCCGTGCGCGTCTGGGACCTGGGCGCGAGGTTCGCCGTGCCCGCGAAGAACGAGGGCGCGGCCATCAGGCGGCTCGCCGCGGGGGAGGAAGCGCGAGGGTATTGAGGGACGGGTAGTCACCTACCGCGACCTTCGTGGCTATCAAAGATGCGACCTCGAAACGTAGCTACGTCTCGTCTCGTCTCGTCCGCCGGCGAGCCTGAGCCTCGTACTCGCCCGGCGCGCCTCGACGAATCTCGGGAAGCACCACGGCAAGCTCGCGCTCCCGCGCGCCCCGAACGTCTCGAGTTTCTTCGTTCGCGCGTCGCGTCGCCCTCGCGGCGGAAGCGGGGTCCTTCTTCTCGTCCAGCGCGGCTTGCAGCGCGCGGTACAGCCCGTCGATCGCCGTCTCGACGGACGCCACCCGCTCCCTCTGCGCGTCCATGGCCTCGATCATCTTGTCCTGGAACTTCCTGAAGTCCGCGTTCGCGGACGCGCTCGCGCTCTTCGCGCGGACGTCCGCGTCTCGCACGCGGTTCGCCACGTCCGCCACGTCGGCGTGCATCTGCTGCACCTGCCGCTGCACAGCCTCCACCTTGGCCGACGCGTCGAATCCGTCCGCCTCGACCAGCTTGGCGCCCTCCAGCTTCTCGCCGGCGTCGCCGCTCTCGCCCTCGCCCAGCAGCTTCGCGGCCTCGTCCTCCTTGGCGCGCTCCGCGCGCAGCTGCGCGTGCCACCCGCTGTTCAGACCCTTCTTCTGGTCGTCCCACAGGTCCTCGCGCCCGACGGCGCGAAGCGCCGCCAGCTGCGCGGCGCGGCGCGAGATTTTGAGCTGCCGGAAGAAGGTGTCCGCGACGTTCCTCGCCAACCTCGGCTGGCACTCCCGGATGAGCGCCTTGAAGTCCTCCGGGTCCCAGACGGCCGCCTCGACCGTCTTGTCGTACGGCACGACGCACAGCGTCGCGCGCGAGTGGCCGCACGCCAAACCGGGGTTCACCAGCAAACCCGGCCCGCACAGGCGCGCGTCGCCCGGGCGCGCGCGGCGCGTCAGCTCGCGGTGATAGGCGCGCGTCTCCGGGTTCCCGTCGTCCACGAGCGTTTTTTCAATCGCGGGCGCGACACAGGCGGTGCCCTCGGTGACGATCGCGATCCGGTCGCATCTCGTGTTCGCGATCGCCAGCGGGAGGTCCCGAGTGAACACGACGGGCCGCATCTCCACGCACACGCGCTCGACGACGCGCTCGTTCGGGCGCGCGTCGCCGGCGAGCGCCGAGACGACGACGCGACCGTACACGAAAAAGTTGACGTCGGCGCGAATGTGGCTCGGGAGCTCCGCGATCACCTCGCGGTCCCCCGGCCTGGCGTTCTCCTTGACGTGCTTGCGGAAGGCGTGGATGCGCAGGCTCAGCGCACGCGGCACGCGGCGCCCGTCGATGAAGCGCCGGAGCGAGAGCGAGCGCTCCACCTCGACGTTCTCGGCGCTGTCCTCGGAGAGGAGCGAGGACACCTTCCCGATGATGAGCGAGAAGACGAAGCCGCCGAGGAGCATGACCGCGCACGCGAGCAGGCGCTCGGGGACGGTCTGAGGCACAACGTTGCCGTACCCCACCGTGGTGAGCGTCTGCACCGCCCAGAACAGACTCGCGACGTACAGCTCCCAGGCGCGCATGTTCGCTCCGGCGTAGTCCTCCCGCGCGAAGTCGTACACCGAGCCGTACAGGCACGCCATCCAGTGGCTCAGCAAGCACAGCACGACGAGCAGCTTGGTCATGCTCACCTGCGCGTGGTACATCAGCGCGTACTCCTCGTACCGCTCGAAGATGCGAGCCGCGCGCGCGATGCGCAGCAGCTTCAGCAGACGCAGGAGCGCGAAGAAGTTGAGCGCGGCGGCGGCGCTGCTGGAGAGCGTCTTGTGCTCGCCGGTGCACGGATCGGCGGACGAGACGTCCCACGAGCACTCGGCGAGGCCTTTCAGGCCTCGGCTGATGTACTCCACGGGTAAGCACGCCAGGAAATCCACCGCGAACCACGTTCGTAAGTAGTTCTCCCGGATTTTCTCGAGGTCCACCACGTACACCACCTCGTCGTCCTGCTCGCGGTGTTCCCAGTACGCGGTGAAGAACCCGAGCGCCAGGTCGACCCAGAAGTACAGGTCCACGAAAAACTCCAGCACGTACCAACCGCCGTACGCGTCCGCGTCGAAGCCCATGCGGTACGGCACCGCGAGCGCGACGTACGTGAGGATGAAGATCTGCGCCATGTCCCAGGCGCCGCGGAACGGCGTGTTCGCGTGAAGGACGTACGGGGAGACGTCGCGCGAGGCGCGCGCAGCCGCGACGGCGGACTCCTTGTGTTCGACGTCCTGGCCTTTGCTCTTGGGCATCGAGTCGGAGGCGCCTCCGAGGAACGGGTCGTCGTCCTCCGCCTCGCGCGCGCGACGGGGACGCGCCGCGTACGCGGACTCGTCGTCGGAGTCTGCGCGGGGTTCGGTGAGTGGACGAGCGGTGCGTGGACGAGAAGTGCGTGCGGGTGAGCGGGGGTTGCGCCGGGGAGAACGGGACACCGGAAAAACGCTAGCGAGTAGCGAGTGGCGCGATAACAACAGCGTCGAAGCGCACCTGGGGCGTGCCCGTCGCGGGCCTGGGGGGGGAGGCTGTCCATGGCGAACTTGCCGGTCGGCGCGCGGGTCAACATATCGCCGAGGGCCCTCGCGAGCTCAGAGCCCGTCGCCGTGGCGCGTCGGAGGACTGCCTGCGCCACGGCGAACGATCACCGAAGTGGGAAAACAACCGCGACGCGAGTGTCGAAACCGTCGACGCGACGAGCCCCGTCCGCGCCGGATTCGCCGCCCCGAGACGGGCGAAAAAAGAGCCACGTCCCCAGCCAGATCTGTGCGCGCGCCCCTCGAGAGATGGCGCGTCGCGCCGTGCTCGCCGAGGCGGCGCGAGCGCTCCTTTCGAGTTCGCGTCGATGCGTGAGGTGCGCCCTTCGACGGACGATCCCGCGCGTCTCTCGCGAGACCTCCGCCCCCGCCAACACGCGTCACCGGCCGGATTCGCCCACCGGCGCCCCACCTGACCCTTTCGCGTCCCCTCCTCGCGACCGCGCCAGAAACCAGCACAGCGTCGACACGCGGGGGCTGGTCTCGTGGACCGCCGCGAGCGACTCGCCCTGGACCTCACCGAGCGTCTGTGCGCTCGTGAGACGCGCCTCCCGGAGGACGTTCCGCGGCGTGGCCTCCGAGACCGCCGCGAACGCCTCCTCGACGGCCGCGTCCATTCGCGACGACGGCGGCGCGGCGAAGCGACGGACGGACGACCTCGTCCTGACGGAGGCGTGCGTCCGGCGGCTGCGGCACCTCGCCGCGGAGGAGGATGCGGAGGCGAGCGGCGAGGGCGCACCTTTGCTCCGCGTCGCGGTGGACGGCGGCGGGTGCAGCGGCTTCCAGTACGCGTTTTCGCTGGACGCCGACGCCGGCGTCGGTCCGCGTGACTTCGTGTTTGAGAAACAAGGCGCGCGCGTCGTCGTGGACGACGTGTCGTTCGAGTTTCTCAAGGGCGCGACGGTGGACTACGTCGAGGAGATGATTAAGAGCTCGTTCGCGATCGCGGAGAACCCCAACAGCGACGGGAGCTGCGGGTGCGGCGTCAGCTTCGCCGCCAAATGATGGACGACGCGTCGCGTAGCGCGCTTGAAGACGACGCGCGTTTTACCATCATCAGTCGCCGTCGACGCGTCCGTCGACGCGCTCGCTTCGCCGCGCTCACTTCGCGATTTTCGCCGCCCACTCCGCCGCCTCCTCCGCCTTGACCACCCGCGGCGTCCCCTCCGGCGGGTCGCGGCACATTTCCGGCCCGATGCTGGAGTCGTCGACCATGGTGAAGCAGGAGACGTCTTTGTACTTGCCGTCTTTGTACGCGTGGATCTTGCCGACGCCGTCGAGGAACGGCAACGACACCATCGCGGCGAACTCGTGCACGGAAGCGCCCAGCATGTCCACCAGGTCGAATCCGGCGAGTGCGGTGCCCCCGGTGGCGATGAGGTCGTCGATCAGCACCACGCGGTCACCCGCGGTGACCGACCCCAGGCGCATGACGGTCTCGTCGGTGGAGTACTCCGTGACGTACTGCCCGGAGGACACCAGCACGCCGGGAAGCTTCCCGGCTTTGCGGATCATCACGAACGGGAGCTCGAGCGCGAGCGCGATGGGCGGGCCGAACAGGAAGCCGCGCGCGTCGAAGCCGGCGATGTGCGTGGGCCCTTCTTTGCCCTGCGCCCGGTACCTCTGCACGAAGAAGTCCACGACCATCGAAAACACCGCGGGGTTCTCGGTGATCCCCGACACGTCGTAGAAAGAGGGCACGTCGTGCGGCGAGTGCTTGGGTCCGTACCACGGGAGCGACTTCGCGATCGCGCGCACGTTGGCGTCCGCCTGGTCCAGGCACACGTGGTTCGGGCCGAGCTCCTTCACCGCGGGGAGGGAAGGGGAAGACATGTCGCGTTCGGCGCGAATTTTTCTGGCGCGTTCGAGGCGGAAGCGGTCGACGCGGCGGCGGCGGCGCGAGGGAGGCGCGCGAGGAAGGCGCCTGCGGTTTCGCGGCGGATGAGAAGCGCAGAAGAGCGAGGTGAGAAACCGCGGCGACGGTTCGGCCGGAACGAGACCGGCGCGAGCGTGGGGCTCGATTCGCCTCGGACGCGCCGAGGACCGAGCGACGGCGCGCGAAGAAGAGCGCGCGCGCCTCTCGTGCATCGGCGACGGCGACGGAGACGGCAAGAGCGGATGCGTTTCGGGGTCTCGACGCGAGGGTGCCTCCGCCGAAGGGACATCGGCGCGGCAGCCGCCGACGACGACGCACTCGGCACCGCGAGAGCCGCGCGCGGGAGGCGAGACGTGGCGGTCGAGAGGGGGCGAGGTCCGAGGGCGTGCGGGTCGGGTCCGGAACCGAAACGCGTGACGCACCTGGAGAAGACGCCTTGGAGACGTGCGGGAGTTAGTGTCGGGAGGATACCCATACCGGGCCTAAGCGAGTCCGATCGCTCAAGTGTCGACGCGCGCGCTCGTGAGGCTGGCGTGCGCTGACACACACCGCGCACTGGGCAAACAGTCACCAGTGCTGACTTGCGAAAACGTCGCCTGAGAATCCTATATCCATCCACCTTTTCCGACGACCCGTGGTGGTGCCGTGCCCATCAGACGACGCGCCGCGATGGCGACGGCGTGCCCCCAGGCCACGCGCGCGGTCTCGACAGCGTCGCGTCGCGCGTTCATCGTGTCTCGCGTCCGGGCACCCGCGCGTGCCCCGCGTCGTCCGCGCATCCGCACCGCCGCGTGCGTCGCCGCGGCGGCGACGGACGATGACACCCTCGCGTCGGCGCGCGCGCGCGCGGTCCCCGTCGCGCCGGACGCCGCGCCCTCCGGGCCCGCGGTGTTCGCCCTGCTCGACGGCTCCGGTCCGGACGCGACCGTCGCGTACGTCGGCGTCTCCAAGCGCGCCGCCGCGGACGCGGTCGCCGCTGCCGCCGCGTGCGCCGCCGCCGACGTCGCCGCGACGCACGTGTGCGCCCTCGCGCTCCCCGCGAACGCGCGCAAGCCCGTCATGCGCGCGGCGCTCGCGGCGTGGCTCGAGCAGGCGGGAGGCGTGCCGCCGGGGAACGAGAGGCTTCGTGGACGCGAGGCGAGCGCGAGTGACGCCGGGCCCGCCACGAACGCGCGTGGCGCGGGCGCTTCCGGGCGAACGCTCGCGTTGGAGCTCGCGCTCGCCGCCGTCTCGCCGAGCGCCGTGGACGACTTGTGCCGCGACGGCTTCGTGGTGCTCGACGACGCGGCGCCCCCCGAGACGCTTCTCGCCGCGCGCGCCTCCGCGGAGCGTCTGCGAGCGGACGGGAAGATGCGCCACGTCGGGCAGGAGGGCAGGGACGACGCCGTGGCCGTCCTGGACGCCGCCAGCCTGCCTTCGGCGGCGTCGCGCTACGGGGGCTTGGCCGGCGCGGCGGAGTTGACGCTCGCGTTTGCCGAGGCGCTGCGCGCGCGGAGCACGGAGACGGCTTCGCGCGCGGAAACGCCGCTCGCGGCTCGAACCCGCGACCGCCTGCTTCGCGTCCAGGCGCCTTCCCGCCTGATGCTCGCGCACTACCCGGGGGACGAGTCCGCCGGCGCGCGGTACGTGTCGCACCTGGACAACGACCCGGACGACCCCGGGAGCGCCGACGGCGAGCCCGGATCGCGCGCGCGCGACCGCGCGGTGACGGCGATTCTGTACCTGAACCCCGATTGGGAAGAAGCGCACGGGGGATGTCTGCGCGTGCGGCTGGAAAACGACAAGGGCGAAGTCGACGTCGCTCCCGCCTGGGGGCGCATCGTGCTGTTCGACTGCCGCAGGATCGTGCACGAGGTGCGCCCCACGGACGCGGGGCGATGGGCGCTGACCGCTTGGATCAACGACGGGCCCGAGACGCGAGACGCGTAGTCTCTTCGCGAAAGGTAACCCGCTCGACGCGCGCGTCGCGCGTGTCGTTCGCGTTCGCGTGTGTCTGATCTATTACGTGGTACATATTATTCGTGTTCGGAGCGTTCCGAAGCGCGCCGAAAAAGCGCCGAAAAAGCCCTCCGCTTCTCGCCGCGCGGGCCCCTCGCGCGCCGCGCCGGACGAAAGGCGCTAAGCGTCCTTCGTCTCCGCGCCCGCCGCGGGGGGTCCGCCGCCCGCCTGCCACGCGTCGTCGCCCGCGGAGGTGACCTCCGCGCCGGACGCGCTCAGCCCCTGCCCCGAGGGCGGCATCGCGCCCGCGGGCATCGCGCCGTACCCGGAGGTCTGCAGCCCGTGCATGTAGTGGAGGAACTGCCCGAAACCCGCAGCCGCGTACGCCTGCTGCGCCCTCTGCTGCGCCGCGGCGCCGTACGGGTCCGACACCCCCAGCGCCACGTGCGCGGGGCCCGGGCCCGGCGGCGCGCCGCCGAACGGCGCGAACGGCATGGTCGGCACTCCGCCCGCCGGCGCGGGCATGCCCCCCATGCCCGCCACGAACGGCCCCAGGCCGGCCATCTGCGCCGCCTGGGGATTCGCGTTTCGGCCGGACATCCCCGGCGCGCCCGCCGGCGATTTTTGGTGCGTGGGCGGCAGGCCCGCGTGCATCTGCTCCATGGTGGGCATGAACGGCACGTTCACGCCCGCGCCGTTGCCGTTCCCCGGTAACGCGGTGTACGGCTGCGCGCGCTGCATGATGTCCGCGGGCAGCGGCGCGTTGGGCGAGAGACCGGCGAGGCGTTTCAGGTAGAGGCGGTACTTCTGCAGGTGGCTCGCCACGTTCTCGCGCGTCATGCCCTCCACGTTCATGAGCTGCAGGATGGTCTTCGGCACCGCGTGCTTGATGCCCAGGTGGTTCACCGCGTTCATGAACCGCATGTGCAGTTCGGGCGTCCACACCAGTCGCGGTTTCTTGGACGCGCGGGAAGCGGAAACGCCCGATGACGGCTCGTCATCCGGACGATCCCGCGTTGCGCCGCGCGGCGATCTCTCCGTCGCCGCGGCGTCGCCGTCGTCTTTTTGTCTCGCGTCGTCGTTCGCGTCGTCGTCGCGCGCGTCTCCCTTCACGCGCCCGGAAACGGTACCGGCATCCTCCTCGTCCAGTACCTCGCGACGCTCTCGCGCCTCCGCGGAACGGAGTCGCTCGTCCTCGCCCGGACGTACGTCCCCCGGAATCGCCGTGTGTGAATCGATCGGAGAAGCCTCCGCCGCCTGCGCCGTCTCCTCGCCGCCTTTTTTTTCCGTCGTCGTCGCCGCCGTCGGCGAGACGCCCTCGCGCGCGCGCTCCGCCTGCTCCGTGGTCTGCGGGGGTTTCGTCGCGGGGGTTTGGGTCACGTCGCGTGTCAGGAAAGGGAACGCGACGCGCGGGGCGCGTCCGTGTCGCGCGACGAACGAAACGCGAACGCGCGCGTCTGTCGACGTCGCCTTCTTTTTCGACGTCGCGGTTAAAAACCGCGAACGTCGACGCGGGAAAACGTCGGGAAAACATTTTTCGCGCTTTCGGGTCGCCTCAGGCACGCACCACGCCCTCGTCATCGCGCGCCTGCCCCGCGATATCGGCCATCCTCGCGCCCGCGCGTGCCTAGTCTACGTCCACGAGCGTCTCGAGGCTCGGCCGCGCGCGAGTTTCCGTCTCACTCGAGCGCGAACGCGTCCCGCGCGGCGGTTCCCGGGCGGTTCCGCTGCCGGGAAACACGCGCGACCGCGTGTCGGAACCCGTAAAACTAACGCCCGCAATCGACGACGCGAGCGTAGCGCGCGCGCGCGGAGAGCCGCGGAGGCGCGTGCGTGTCGGACCGTGCGCTCCACCGGCGCTTCAGTCGCACATCGCGTTCGTGCCTGTCTTGCTCTCGGGTCGTCGGCGCTTTGAGCGCGGGGAAGACGCTGACGCCGAAACCTCCATTCGGCGTTTCCAAAACTCGCGCGTTCCGCCGTATCGACGCCGCGAGCGTTTCATTCGCTGCCTCGCGGGCGAAATCGCCTCGGCCAATGACGAGCCGGAGACGAATCGCTGGAGACGCCGAACGGGGGGTCGCGAACCAAGAATTTTCTCGGTTCGAACGGAGCGTTTCAGAATTTCGAGTTTCACTCAGCGCATTCGCCCTGTGATACCTGACGCGCGCCGAGCGCCAAGCTCGCACAACAAGTCTCGTAAAACGAGACGGCGAATCGACGTCGCGCGCTTGGACTCGCAGTCCCCATGGCGCCCTGGGGCGTGCGCCAGGGGTGGGCCGGCGTCGGGGAGGCGGTTGAAGCGGCGGCATTGCCCCGTGACACCCGCGCCGCGCCCATCGCGGACGAAACCCCGGACGAAGCGCCGCCTCCGAGGCGTCCTAGGGCGTTGTCGCCTTCGTTGCCGAATCTTCCCGGCGACAGCGCGGACGCGCGCTTGCCGCCCGCACCGTGGGGAGACGCCGCGCGCGACGGCGCAGCCGCCGGGACGTCGCTCGCGCCTGCGAAACGCGTGCGCGCCGCTCCTGTCTCCGTCGCCGCGCGCGTCCTCGCGCTCGTCGACGCGCACGAGCGACTCCCGCCGTCGCCCTTCGAGCGGTGGCGCGAGCGGCTTCGCGACGACGCGGAAAATCGCGCGCCCCGGTCGGGGCCGGGCCACGCGCCGAGCCGCGCCGCGGGGCCTTCCGGGGAGAGGGGCGGCGGCGCGCGAGGCATCTCTGATACCCGAGGGACGGATCAGGCACGAAAAACCTCCCCCCCGGTCGCCCCTCCACCCTCCCTGACTTGGGACCAGCACGCGGTGTTCCTCCAGTTTCCCCCCACGCGTCGCGCGACGGCGGATGACTTGCCTCGCGGCCTCGCGCCGGCGATGCTCACCGAGCTGTATCGCCGGGTCGAGCGCGAGCAGAAGAGGTACTTCGCGACCTTCGCGAGCGCCGCGTCGCTTCTGTTCGTGAACGCCGGCGAAAACACCGACGGCGTTCTCGCGCGCAACCGCGAGGTCGCCGGCGACGAGAGACACGTCGTCGCGGAGCGACGATGGCGCGCGCGTCTCGCCGAGGCGGCGTTCGCCGAGAGCGACGGATCCCGGTCAAAGCTTCGCGGCGTCGCGCCGAGACGCGCGACGGCCATGCGATCGGTCGTGCCGCTGGAGGGAGCGAGGGGGACCACCCTAAACCCTAACGCGCGCGTGACGTCCGCGCCGCTGCTCGAGCTCGGCGCGGACCTGGACCTGGGCCCGCCGCCGGAACCTCCGAGCGAAACCTCCGGCGACGGGAACGCGAGGCGAACAGTCTCGTTTTTTCTTCGCCGCGGCGACGCGCTCGCGCCGCTCGGCGCGGACGCCTGGGACGCCGGCCCGGCGACACGCGCGCGCGACGCGGTGTCTTCTCTGTCGCCGCTCTGTTTCGTCTCGAGCGACGCCGCTTCGCGCGAAGAAGGCGTCGAAGGCGTCGCGACGAGCCCGAACCCCGCCGGCGCGCGAGCGATGGACGCCGCCATGACGGCGGCGGCGTTCGCGTGCGTCGCGTCGCACGCGCCGCACCGGCGCGGGCGCGCGTGGGAGGTGCCGTTCCGCGTGGACGCCGTCCCGGAGCGAACCGGTGGTGCGAAAACGAGAACGAAAACGATCGTCCGTCTCTTCGACCCCCTGCCGTCGCGCGACCTCTCCGCCGCGGGGACGCGCGCGCGCGCGGCGGCGTACTGGGACGCGGCGCTGCGCGCGCGCCTCGCCGCCGGGGACGCCGGTGAAGCCGGCCCCCGAACGAGTCCGCGCGCGTCGCCGCCGAGACTCAGCGCGAGACTCTTCGCCCGGTCGTTTCGGGTCGCGCCGCCGGACGAGGGGGGTGCGGGCTCGGCGTTCGCCGTCGTCGCGTCGGCGGAGACGGCGTCCGCGGTGGCGGTGGCGGACTACGCGGTGGCGGCGGCGGCGGCGACGAGCGGGGACGCGGCGGAACAGGCGGAGGCGTTCCGGTGGGAAGACGCGGCGCGCGCGTGGGCGGCGAGCGCGCTCGCGCCGCGCTCGCCGCCGAGCGGGCCCCCGCTCGTCGCGACCGTCGCGCGCGTCGCCGCGGCCGACGGGACGGTGGTCGACGTCCAGGCCGTGGACCGCGCGCGAGCCGCGCGCGCGGGCGCGGACCCGCCGCCGGAGGTTACGCGCGCACTTCTCGCCGACTGGGCGTCTGGCGAAGAGACGCCGCGAGGCTTTGACCGGGATCCGTCGCTCTCGGCGTCGGAAGGGGCGGGACGCGTGGAGGACGGCGCAGAAGACGCCTCCGCGGGCGGACCCGCCGCCGAGCCCTGGTTCCACCGCGGCTTCGACCCCGACCTCGCCGCCGCGACGATCCACCGCGTGCTCCGGTCGATACGGGAGACGTGTGCGGTGCCCGGCCGGTACGTGCTCGCACACAGGGCGGGCGAGGCGGCGGCGGAGCTCTACCGCGACGCCGACGCCGACGCCGACGCCGACGCCGCGGCAGCGGTGGCGCGCGAACCCTCGGCGGCGCTCCCGCGGCGGCGCGGGCGCCCGCAGACGGCGGAAGGACGGACCGATTTCACGTCGGGAACGGCCGTTCCTTCCGACGGACCGCGCGTCGCCGCGAAGCGGGGACGGCGGCGAGGCGCGAGAACGCGAGGAGACGGCGCGTTCGCGTTCGCGTCGGGGACGGCGGACGACGAAGCCGAAGACGTCCGCGAAGAAGACGTCTCCGAACCTTTTGTCACTTCGCCCCCCCCGGGCGCGGGACTGCCGGAGCGTCCCGTCGTCGTCCCCGCGAGGAAGGCGGTCGCGCTTCCCGCCGTGGCCCCCCGCGCGCGCCGCGGACCCGAGCCCAGCGCGACATACGACTTTTCCGCGTCGTATGCGGAACTCGTCGCGGAAACGTCCGCGGCGACTGAAACGCGCGCCAGTGGCTCCGAAAACGACGCGGACTCGGATCTCTTCGAAGTCGTGCCTCGCGCGGGCGCGCAGCGTCCCCCCCCCGGGCAGATCCCGTTCACGTTCGCGCCGCGCGGCGAGCCGCCACAGCCCGGCGCGCGCCGCGCCAGGAAGATGTGGACCTCGCTGCTGGCTCCGGCGCATGTCACCGGCGACGCCGCGCGCGTGTCTCTCGCGGGAGACGTCTCGCGAAAAAGACGGAAAACCGGCGATGAAGAGGACTTTTTGGACGACGCCGCGCGCGACGCCGGATCTCGCGACGTCGCGCTCGACGACGACGGTGACGACAAGAGACCCATCCCCGGCGCGCGGTACTGCCACAAGTTCGCGCACTCCGGGACGTGCCGCGCGGCGCGGTGCCCCTTCCCGCACGTGTCGCTGGCAGAGGCGCGCGCCGGCGCGGACTATGGGCAAACAGTGAGCGCGGAGGCGCGAGCGCGCCGCGCGGCGTACGGGAACCTCGTCGCGAGCGCCGGTTCGAGGCGGCGCAACAACTGGGCAGGCACGCGATGAGACGCGCGCGCGAATGAGGAATCCGTAAAAAAAGTAAGGCGGTTCTTGCGCGCGCGTGAACATTACCAGTACGCGCCGCGCGCTCTCGCGCGACGTCGAACATCCGTCTCTTGTCACTCCGCCTCGTCGCTCTCTTCGTTTCACGCACGCGTCCTCACCCTTCGTCTCGTCTCACCCTCGCTCGCTCGTATCAACACACGCTCACTCCGCCTTTTCCCAGTCGTCCACCGCGCACACCTCCTCGGCGGCGAGCGAGAGGTCGACGACGTCGCGCAGCGCGCCGTCCACGCTCGCGTTGGGCACGGCGGCGCACTCGTGGAAGCGCCGCAGCGCGTCGTCCGCGCGGGCGTTGGCGCGCGCGCACGCCGACACGCGCTGCGGCGTCGCGCGCACGGCGCAGCGCAGCGACTCGGCGCGCAGAGCCGAGGAGGCGGTGCGGGTGCGAACGCCCGCGGCGGCGCTCGCCGGCGCCGACGAGAAGAGCGCCACGCCTTTGTTGGCGCTCACGAGCGACTTGGGGTAGAGGTAGGCGGCGGCGCGCGACGCCGACGAGACGGGCGACTTTTTCGCCTCCGCGGGAAGCGCCGAGTCGCGCCGCTTCTCGTTCTCGCGCGGTCCGACGGGCGCCGTCGCGCGCCGCGCCGCGGTGCGCGCGCGCTCGGGCAGCGCGTCCGCCAGGAGGCTCGCCTCCAGGGCGGCGAAGTTCAGCGCGGATGATGCCATTTCGCCGGTTCCGTGAAAAACAAACACTGGCACGTCACGAACCACGAACGGGCGAACGCGGTAGCCGTGCGACCTTTAGCGCGGCGAAAACGTCGCGCGCTCGGAAACGCGCGTTTCGACCCCCTTGCTTTTTCCGAGGTGAGGAAGCGCGGCGCGGAAGGCGCGGTGGGGAGCGGCGGGGAAGAGGTCAGACTCGCGCAGACGCAGAGGACATCTCGCGAGGCACGCGCGCGACACGCGCGAGGCGCCTGACGCGGCGCCGCGGCGCCGGACGCGCCGCGCGCGGGAGATGCAGACGGTTCGTTGTTGACGCGGCATCCACGTGGCAGGAAAGAGAAAACGCGTCTTCGGCGACGAAACGCGTCGAGAGGCGCGGGGGTGGGTTGGCGGTCGACGAGCGGTCGTCGGACCGCCCGCGCGAGGGGGGGGACGCGGCGGGGATGTACCTGGGCGGGACGAGTGCGCGATATCCCGACACCGGTCGAGCGCACGAAGCAGTGGACGCAACAACCACTTCCGCGGCCTCGACGAATCTGGAAAAAATTCCAAAAGCGCGAAAAGCCGCAAAAATGCGCTTCTCCGTTTCCGTCCCGACGTGTCGCGTGTCGACGTGTGTCCGAAGACAAGAGACACGTGGATGAGAGAAATTCCGACATGCGCGATATTCGAACCACGATTATTTTTCACAGTTCTCCTTGATTTTTTGCTCTGAGTTTTCTGCACAGTGCGACGGACGAGGGTATCGGATTCCCGGAAAAAAATTCCTCACGTTTGTGTTTTCCGCTTTTTGCGAGTGCGTCATCATAACAAAGCCCAACCGGTACACATATTCGGCGGATCGGCTCGGTCCCGAAGTTTCTCGCGCCACCACGCGAGCCGCCGATCGCGACGCGCGATCACGTCGCGGCGCACGACGCACGCCCGAGCGACGCGCGCGCGAGGCCCCAAATCCCCTGGACTCGGAGGCGGTGGCGTGGCGAGATGCACGGCGCCAGGTACGGCGAACGCCCCTTCTGCCGCCGCGACCGACACGGCCGTGCCCGAAGCGACGCCTTTTCACGGCGTCCCGTTGAATCCCTTTCGCGCGCCTGACAAGACCCCCCCTCTTCCGTCCCCGTCCCCGACCACCGCAGGAGTAACGGGGGGAGTCCGCCGGACATGCCCAACGGCAGTGGGCTCCACGAGGGCCTCAATCAGGTGCGTCGACGGAGCGAAAAACGCGGGTCTTCTCGCCTCATCCGCGTGTCGAATTCGTCGGAACACCTCGCGTCGATCGTTCGCGCGGGAATTTTCTCGATCCGCCCCCATCCGCGCGGACCCCGCGAACGCGCGCTGACTTCCCTCGTTCCGACCACCCTTCGGTTTCCCGTCGTCCGATCACCCACCCCAGAAACGGAACGGTCCGTCCTCCCCCGTCCGCGGCGTGCACGCCGACGGCCACGCCTCGACGTCCCCTTACGGTTCGCCGGCCCGGCGGTCGCCCCCGAAGGACGCATCCCCGCCGAAGTCGCCGTTCGAGGAGGAGCGGTTCCAGTCCATCGTCGGCAGGAAGCCGGGGCGGCGCATCTCGGTGGACAGCGCCACATCTACTGGTAGCCTGCGAAGAGGCAGCCTGGGGAGCCACAACAGCATCTCCAGCATGATGGAAAACGCTTTGAGCGCGCCCAGTGACGCGTTCGACGCGGGCGCCGAGGACCTTGCGAGCGCGGCGCGGCTCGGCATGCGCCAGAACGCGTCTCTGAGCGACCTCGAACACATGCACGACAGCACGAGCGTCTCTGGGCGAAGCCTGGATCGCGTTTCGGGCACGAGCCGAGCGAGCTCCGTCATGAGCTTCGGCAGCACGATCAGCGCGGGCGGAGGCGGGAGCTGCGCGCGGCCGCCGCGCGACTCCAACCTTCCCGGCGCGCCCGGTCGGTTCCTGGCGTGGCTTCCGCGCCAGCCCACTTTGGAGGGCACGTTGGAGAAGATGAAGAGCGACGGGTACTTCGGGAACACGCTGCGCGCGCTCGGCATGGGCACGCGAAGATGGAGGATGCGTCACTTCGTGCTGTACGACAACCACCTGTTCTGGGGCCGCGGGTTTTCTCGCATGTACGGCTACGCCACCGTGCTCTCCGCGTACGCCTCACCCGAGGACGGCGAGACGAGTTTCGTGTTGGAGCTGGTGACGCACCCCAAGTTCTCGCTCCGCCGAGGCGGGTTAGATTCCATGGACTACTGGCAAAGACTGTACGGCCTGTGCTGCAGCACGCACGGGTACTCACGTCGGCTCTTACGCGCGGGGACGGTGATCGATCGCGACCGGTGGATCGCGGCGGTCACGCGGGGTTTGCCCGCGCTCGCCTCCACGTCGCCCGTGTCCCCGGCGGAGGCGATGCTCATCACGGAGGAGCAAAGCGTGTTCGCCGTGACGGAGGATGGCCGAAGAGACAGCCTCGAAGAAGCGCGCGACGACGCGCTCGGAGGCTCGGAGGACGGGCCGGACCCGTTCGCGGCGACGCCCGGCGCCTTGAGCGCGCGGCAGCGGAAAAGGCAGGAGGCGCGCGAGCGCTCGGGGCTGTGGACCCCGCGGGACTCGTCCGGCGCGGAGGCGGAGGCGACGGCGGCGTGGGAACGCGCCGCGCGCGCGCTCGCCGCCGCGGAGGCGGAGGCGGCGGACGCCTCCGCCTCTGAGGAGCGGAAACGGGGGAGCGAAAACGAAGCCGGCGCTTTCGCCAAAAACACTCTTCGTGGCGCGAGCGGGAAACCGCCCGTCCCGCGTCTCTCCGACGCGTCCGTCGCCTCGGAGGGGTTCGTGAGCGCGGCGTCCACGCCGCGCGACGCGGCGCGACGCGCGGATCGGAAACCCGTCCACGAAGAAAAAGCCTCCGCGGCGACGGCCGCCGCGGTTTCGAAAAAACCGCCCGCGGTGCCCGGCTCCGGCCGACCTCTGCCCGAGCCCGGCGGGAGCGTGCTGCGCAAGTCGAGCTCGCTCGCCAAGAAGAGCGGCTCGGCGCGCGGCGGCGGCGGCGGGATCTTCAACCT
>MDSV01084035.1_pt1 | contig 20092 bp, 13 predicted proteins | sample 810851 | NCBI WGS metagenome assembly MDSV01 (sample SAMN05326640, study PRJNA326480) | marine metagenome | isolation source: seawater | place: Atlantic Ocean: North East | collected 2012 | reverse complement strand
TCATATTAACAGCCTGAAACCATTTATTTTTTATGTTTATAACTTTTTCATTTTCGTTAAGCAACAGGAACAACACAAACGTTATAAGTAAATATTGTGTTAATGTCATGTATTGGCCCGGCTTTCATAATTTTCATAAAAAGCGTTCAAATACCGGTTCATCGCTTTATTTTAACTTACGATACCTATAAAAAGACGACTTGCCACGATTTTTGACAAAAATAAAACAAAACATATTGAGGTCAAAATACCTATGCTTTGTTTCATTCATTCGACAGCCGTTATACGCAACCGACATTATTTCCGTGTGCTGTTCGCTTTACTGTCTTTCATTTCAATCACCGGATGCAGTGAAGACAATAGCAAACAAAAATACACTGAAGATCAAGTCAACAAGCCTGTGAGTATTAAGGTAAGTCAGGTCGGTTATTTACCTAACGGCAGCAAGTATGCTGTAGTGCCATCAAAGTCTGCGACCCGTTTTGTAATAAAGCGTGAGACGGACGATGCCGTTCGATATGAAGGCGTATTGAACAAACCAGAGAATTGGCCGCTTAGTCAAGAAGCAAACCTTCGTAGCGCTGACTTCAGTGAATTTACTGAGCAAGGTAAGTTTTACTTAGAGATAGCGGCTCTTCCACGCTCCGCACCATTTGTCATCAGTGATGGGGTTTACTTTGCCCCACATATTGCTGCAATTAAATCGTTCTACTTTAACCGTTCGGGTACTGAATTGGATGCTACCTATGCTGGAAAGTGGGCTAGGGAAGCTGGACATTTAGACGAAGTAGTCACGGTGCACTCTTCTGCAACCGCATCATCGCTCGACTCACACACTGTTGTCACCTCTCAAAAAGGCTGGTACGACGCGGGAGATTACGGCAAGTATACAGTTAATGCAGCAATCGCCACCTATACTCTATTGGCTGCGTACGAACATAATTCACAGTATTACGAATCACTTACCATAGACATACCTGAGAGGCATAACGATATGCCCGACATCCTTGATGAAGTAAGCTGGAATTTGGATTGGTTAGCCACTATGCAGCGATATGATGGCGCCGCCTTTCACAAAGTTACGACTTTAGAGTGGCCGGGAAAGGTTATGCCACATGAAGATAGTGAGCCGCTATTTGCGATAGGTGTGTCAACTTCGGCTACCCTTGATTTAGCCGCCATTCTTGCGGTCGCGAGCCGTGTTTACCAAGAGCATGATCCCGATCTGGCTAAGCAATGGCTAGCGCAAGCTGAAAAAGCGTGGGAATGGGCGATAGAAAACCCTAATGCACCTTATATACAGCCGGATGATGTGCAAAGTGGCGAATACGGTGACAATACTTTCGATGATGAATTTTTCTGGGCTGCTGTTGAACTTTACCTTGCTACAGAAGATCTACGCTATCTAAGTCACCTTTCGAATAACCCTGTTGAATTTACAGTACCAGGATGGGCTAACGTAGAGACTCTTGGACTCATCTCGATGCTTACCCGTGACAAAGTTTCGTTACCAAGCGTGCATTACGAAAAGTGGAGGCAGAAGTTACTCACCCTAGCTGATGATATTGTTGAGCAAACAATGACATCTCCCTATCGCGTACCCATGAAAGAGGCCGATTTTGTGTGGGGAAGTAACAGTGTTCTGTTAAATAAAGCAATGGTATTACTCGCTGCGCATCGGCTCACTAGTAATGACAATTATCTGAAAGGAGTTTACCAAAGCATTGCTTATATATTTGGTATGAATGCCACGGGCTACAGTTTTGTCACAGGTATAGGAAATAAAACCCCTATGTATCCACATCATCGTATTTCTGAAAGTGATAAAGTTGAGGAGCCTATACCGGGTATGCTTGTAGGTGGGCCTCATTCTGGGCATCAGGATAATTGCACTTATCCCTATCCATTACCCGCTGATTCCTACCTAGATGAATGGTGTAGCTTTTCAACCAATGAAATTGCTATAAACTGGAATGCTCCTATGGTGTATGTACTAGGTGAGTTGAATGCAATGCAAAAAGAGCCTAAGTGACAGTGTCCACTTCCCATTATGAGACATAAATTAGAGCTTTCCAGTCCTGAACGGTAAGCTGCCCTAGGCAGATTACCCGGACTGAATCTACCATGCTTCTCTAGGCATTTGTTACGACTAGAAACAACTCTTGCGTTATAATTTTTTAATCGAAATAGCTCTAAAGCGCACGATATTATTTTTATCTCGCTTTTCCCTATATGCTTTGCTGCCGTGATGTTGAAATGCGATTACCCCTTTGCTGTCTTTCACATCTTTGACATGGGTAGTCAGTAGGTCATTAATAAAGATTTTGATATCAGAACCTTTACAGACTATTTTTACCTTGTTCCACGTTAAGTGACTATAAGCTTCACCTTGCTCTTTAGTCCACTCACCTAAGTAGTTGGTAACAAAGTCTTCATCGGGGTGAGAGCGGGTAGGGTGTATTGGGTAAAGCCATTTTCTGCGGCCCTGATCGTAAAGTCCGCCTGTCCATTTTCTGTCACTGGGGTCAATATCTACTTGATAGCCTATAATTTGTTTACCTTTATCGGTTTCGATAATTTGACCTCGAAAAATTATGCCTGAATTACTGTACTCTGACGTATCTGGCATCATTACTTCTGCTTCAAGTACAAAGTCTTCATAAATTTTTCTAGTTGAAAAGAACCAGTTTTTCTCAGCTATAAGCTGCAGTTCTCCATCAACAAAATGTGCTTCGCCGTCATTATAAACATTTTTGAAGTTAGACAGTTTTTCGTCTAATAAATACTCAGTAGAAGTGCACCCATTTAACATCAAAAGCGCAGCGAATAGACTAACAAACGTGGGGTATCTCATGGTTAACTCTCCAGTTGGTGCACACTAAATTACTCTTGGAATACAAGCCCTCGCCATCTTCCTCTGGCGTATGCCGTGCCGCCATTCTCAGGAACTTTTCCATTCGTTACTGCCTTTGCTTGAACGGTAATGATGTCACCCGGCTTTAATGTAAGTGAGCCCAAGTCAAAATAGTTTTCTTGATAATCGGTGGTAGTTTCTCTATTGGTGAAGCTGCCAATTTCTTTGTCATTCAGTAGTACTTTGTAAGATGACTCACCATCTATTTCGCCAAGCGTAACTAATATTACGTTCTTAAAAGTTTTTTGAGCGCTAGCCTTTTTCCCCCACATTTTTTCAGGAACCTTTAGTTGAGATGTCGCCCAGACATTTCGAGATTGAATCTCTCTCGCATCGATGCCTAACGCACTATTTCTGCGGTCATGATAAAAGGGAACATCACCGGCAGACTCAAAGGTTTGGGAAGCTTCTAAAATAAGACTGTATTCCTGTACGTTAATGAACGTTTCTTTTAAGGAAAGGGGCAGAGGTGTGTATCTAGTTTCACTTGGCCCTGCGCCTTCGGGCTTGTAATCAGGGTCTTGAGTCAGAATGATTTTGTCTAATTCAAAGCCATCTTCACGCATAGATAGGGTGATATTGTGCACGCCATTTTCAGGTATATCTAACCAGATAGTGTTTGGAGTCCCACAATGGTTGTCTTTTTGCCTTTGATTTGATGACCAGGTCCATTTGTTTTTGCCCTCACAAAGTTGAAGCCTTTGGCCATTTGAAGGCCATGTATTGTTTAAGCCGATGTGCAAACCATTGTCTTCACTACCTGAGCTGTAAGCTCTTGCCCAAACGAAGTATCTACCCGGTGTATTAAAATATACAGGATAGGTAAGGACAGCTAACTTACCTGGTGTGGCAGAAAAATTAACGCCGTGCTCTAAGGGCTCGGAATGGTTCGTTCTTGTGTCTGGCAGTAACTCAATGTACGCATCATTGCTGGCGTCCTCTAAATGCATTTTATCGCTATCTGCTAAACCATGGGCGTTATTGCTCTGATTATTGAAAATAATCCAGCGACGCGTGTCCGCTTTATGTTGTGTAGAGTAGTGTTCAGCTTCTATCACCGCAGTTCCGTTTTCGGTAGTGATGATAGAATCTTCAATGCCCGCAAAGGTATTAGTTGCTGCGATTAATAAAAAAAGTGAGCAAGTAATAGTAGTTACCCTATTTGTATCGTTAATTATCATCGCGCTTCCTTAGACCCTTATCCTTGAGGATTACGCGAAATTGATATTGACTAGTCGGTAGAGATGTCCACTCGGTGAGCACTTCCCCATTAGATTTTTCAGCCTGTTCAACTTTGTATTGTGCCGGTGGAATAAATTCTGCGGTAGTATTGAAAGGGATCGTGACAAATACGTCGAACCCACCGCTTACCATTTTCCAACTTACATCAATAGTTCCACTTGGTGTAGGTATGGAACCATCAGCATAGCCGAGTTGCGAAGTAAGTTGGGGGGAGATAACCGCTCTCTTGAAGCCAGGTAGCGAAGGCTTGACGCCCAAAATACCTTCGTAAAACCACCTTGAAATAGTACCGTAGGCGTAGTGATTCAACGAATTCATGCCTTGTGGGTTAAATCCGTCTTCTATTGAGTACGAGTTCCAGCGTTCCCATGTGGTGGTAGCGCCATTGTTGATTGAGTAGAACCAAGATGGATAAGTTTCTTTAAATAGCAGTGCATAGACTAAATCAGTTCGTCCAGCCTCTTGTAGAACATTAGCCAGTAACGGCGTTCCAAGAAAGCCCGTTCTTAAGTGTGTGTCCGACGCTTCAAGTAACGAAACGAGTTTAGTTTGGGCAATCTTAACATCGCTTTCAGGTAAAAGGTTGAAAGCGAGTGCAAGAAGATAAGCTGTTTGTGTTTCCTTTCCTTTTACTACGTTTAAATTTGAGTCAAAGAATTCACTTCTGAAAGCCTTCGCTAGCTCTTTGTGTTTACTCGCTAAGCGTTTAGCATCTTTCTTGAAGCCAAGCTCCAATGCTGTTTTTTTGGTTAGCTCTACCGAACGAGCAAAAAATGCTGTCGAGATAAGAGAGAAGTCAGTGTCTCCTCGGTTTGCACCTTTTCCTTCTTTTTCAGGGTAGGGTTGTAGCCAATCACCAAACGTCATCATGCTTGATATATTATCTTCAGCCTGGCTTTCGTGATAATCAATCCAGGCTGTCATTGATGGGTAGCTGTCTTCTAGGATCTTTTTATCGCCTGTCATCATGTAGAGCTCCCACGGGAGAATAGTCGCGGCGTCACCCCAACCCGATGATGTCCAGTTTATCCATTTTACAAAGGGTACGTAGAGCGGAACGAAGCCGTCTTCGGTTTGTTCTTCGCGCAAACTCTTAAGGTAGGCAGACCAGAATCCATATACATCCGCCATATACATTGATGGGGCTATAAAAGCGTTGGCATCACCTGTCCAGCCTAACCGTTCGTCGCGCTGAGGGCAGTCCAAAGGGATATCGAAAAAGTTGCCTCTTAACCCCCAATTAATATTTTCAAATAGTTTGTTCAGTTTTGGGTTGGCACTAGAAAAATTGTTATATAGCGCTATGTCAGAATGTTGTACGTTCGCTACTATCCAATCTTTTACAGGAACTTTGCTTTCGTCAAAACCAGATACTTCTATGTAACGAAATCCATGGAAGGTGAAAGTAGGCGTATATTTGGCTACGCCGTTTTTTGACGGCAAGTAGTAATCCGTTGAATGCGCAGAACGATAATTCTCTGTGTAAAAGCTTCCTTTATGTAGTGCCTCAGCAAAGCGTAATTTAACTTCTTTGCCTTCTTTAACGGGAATATTGATAGTGGGAACGCCCACCATGTTTTGGCCAAAATCAAAAATAACGGTGTCTTTATCAATTTGCTCGAATGATACTGGGGCTAACTGCTTTATATTACGAACGGGTAAGTGACGTTTCGGACGTAAGAGTGTGTCAGGCGTTACCACCTCGGTAACAGCAGTGCTCCATTTCGAATCATCAAAACCTGGTTTAGTCCAACCGTCCATTTCGAACCGCTGGTCATATCGTTCTCCATCGTAATTACTCGCAAAACGGATGGGTCCCGACTGTGTTGCTTTCCAAGAGTCGTTCGTTGTAACAAGTAATGTCGTATTGTCTGAATAAGTAATTTCAAGCTGAGTAAGAAACCGTGGAGATTTTAAATGGTCGGTTTCCTTTAAATCTGCAATTCTTCCCGAATACCAACCACCTGCAATGATAGCCCCAAGTACATTTTCGTTTTGGTTAACTAAAGAGGTTACATCATAGGTAAGGGTTTCAATTCGTTTTTCATAAGGTGTCCAACCTGGTGGCAATGCATCGTTGGCGGTGACGTCCTCACCATTTAGGAAAACCTTAAACACACCTTTCGCCGTTACATATAGCCTTGCTTTACTCACTTCCTTATCTAACGAAAACGGCTTTCTAAAATACTGCGGTGTAGCTAACGTGCTTTGTGAAGGTGATTCAGTTGCTTGGGTTTCTTTCGCCCCTATCCATGAAGCTTTCCAGTCGCTATTTTTGAGCAGGCCTAACTCAATGTGCGCTACATCGCTCCATTGCGAGACGATATTGTTTTCGTCCCAAAACCTGACTCTCCAAAATACCTTTTCTCTTGAAAAGATTGGCTTACCTTCGTAATTTACCCATGACATGGCGGAAGACTGGACTTTGCCACTATCCCATTTATCTGGTTTATCCATTAAGTTTTCAAATGTTGACGCCACTTGTATTTGATACGCCAATTGTTGGGTGGACCTTTTATTGTCTAACGGTGCCTTCCAAGAAAAACGTGGAGTAGATTCATAATAGCCAAGCGGGTTCGTGAATCCTTCTCCTACAGTTAATAATGTGGGTTTATCATTATTTGAATAAGAATGGGATGAACAGGCACTTACAAACATGACCGTTGCTACAGCAAGCCAAAATACTCTTACAAAATTCATTTTTATTCCTTGAACATCAGTTTTTTTCAATGGTCAACATTGTTGTAGCACTCTCGATGTAACCTGGTCTATGTGCGACAGCTTCTATTACACCGGGTTTAATAGGTTGCGCTTCTTTATATATTTGCCAATTTTGTGACGTTTTATCCCGTTTATACCTAAAAGCAATAAAAGCTCCAGGCGTCTCGCTAGCAATTACGGCTTTGCCATCTTCAATGACTAATTTTGGGGCTTTGGTTTTAGGCTGAGTGCTTGCATCACCCCATAAGGTAGCTATGAGTTGCCTCTCTGTTCTTGTAGGGTCGTCACCAATATCCTTTAACCAGTTGTTCAGTGCACTCTCCATCTCATTACGTTTATTTTGATAGTTTTTGATATAGGCAAGATTGGATAGTTCGTAAGGATCATTGCAAACATTGAAAAGCTCATAAGCGTCCTTGGTTTTTCGAAACCATTGGCTTTGTGCTTCATTGAGTTTACCCGCAGCATTTAATGCAAGTAGCTCGCGCATACTCGGTATTTTCTCTCGGTATGCAACAGGAAGGTAATACGGGTCATTAGGACGATAATTGCGAATATATTTATAGCATTGATCTCTGACGGCTCTTATTGTGTCAGTAAAACCATCGAACCTATCCGCTGCAGCATAAATGTATTCTCTCTCATCTGAGGTGTCTAAAAAGTTGTCCCCTTGCATATAATCAGGAATGGGCACTCCGGCCATAGCGAGTGTAGTCGGTGCGAAGTCCACAAAAGACACAAGACGCTCTTCTATCGTTCCTGCTTTCTGACCGTTGGGAAAGCGGATAATCAATGGTACTTTTAGCCCGCTGTCATAGATTAGGCGTTTTTGCTTTGGCATTGGACCGCCGTGATCAGAGTAGAAAACTACTATAGTGTTGTCTAACAAGCCGTCGTCCTCTAACACATCTAAAATTGCTCCGATTTGTTTATCAGTTTCGGCTAAATTATTGTAAACCTTCCATAGGTCTCTCTGCACAATTGGCGTATCGGGTAAATAAGGTGGGACTGGAAATTTGGTCTCTGGGTCTACATGAATAGGTGTAGACTCTTTATCCGTCTTAATTCTATGATCGGTAGGCAGTGCCGAAATCTTGTCAGCGTCATTAGAAAAGTAATGTCGTTGTTCCAGCTTTCTTATGCCGTAAGGTTCAAATAGGCCTGACTCATGAGTTGTCGTGAAATTGAAAATAGAGAAAAAAGGCTGATTACTTGGGCGGTTGCGCCAGTGAGCGTAAATTCCATTTTCATCCCACGCAGTCTTTGGTGCTTTAAATTGATAGTCGTTTTTATAGTTGTTAGTAGTGTAGTAACCTGCCTCCCTCAGCAACTGGCTTAACATCTTTGTGTTTTGAGGAGGAACTGCTTCATACTTTGGCAGGCCGGTTTCTTCAGTGTTAGATGAAGTTCTCATATTGTTAGCTCCGAACCCATTAGGGTAGAGCCCTGTAGCTAACGCTGCTCTACTTGGTGCGCAAACGCCTGACGTTGAGAAAACGTTATTGTATACAACACCCTCGTCAGCCAATCTAGATATGTTCGGAGTTTCAATGCTGTCGTCACCGTACATAGGCAGTAGTGGGCTCATGTCCTCTATTACTAACCATAAAATGTTTGGCTGGTTGGTAGCAGCACTTGCATGTATTGAAAAGCCTAAGATTAGAGCAATAGTTGCAAAGACTTTGAGCATTTCAGCCTTCATTTTGTTCATGGCCATTTTCCTCTTTTTAACCAATCCTCTTATTCTTATAGAGAGAATCCCATTAATGACTCTAGCGCCGATGTTAACATTGTTTTAATCATAAATGTAAATATTAAGTCAAAATCAATCTTTCGTGAGGAATTACAACTCTCTTCATCAAGGCAATCACTGTCTTCACTTGGCCTATTCCTAAAGCGTACGCTTTTTTCAATTATTACAATATGTTGCTATATTTATTATGAAATTACGTTACTTATATGCATTTACAATGAATTCTAAACGGCTTTATTTATTCAATAGAAGAGACGCTCACATTGTTTTTGCGTGAATGAAAAAGATTGTAAATGACCGCTTTTTTGTTTAAAGTCACTATGGATATTAACGATGTATTAACGTTTCGAGGTTATATTAGTGAGCCGATTAAAAACATTGCTACTTCAGAGTGTTCTGGGTTGTGCGGTCAGCATCAGTGGCGTAGCCGCTGCACAGACTTTCGACAAAGCAGGCTGCTTCGAGGTTGAAGCAATAGACCGTGTTTGGTCGGGGCACCGTGTTGCGTTTGATTACATCGGTAAAGGCGACCAACAAATTGTGGCTTATTATGATGCTAGCAGACAAATGAGTGTTGCTTATAAACCCTATCCCACAGGAAACTGGATATATCAAAAGTTAGACAGTTATTTGGGATGGGACAGTCACAACAGTGTCGTTATTGGCCTCGACGAAGAAGGGTATATTCATATCGTTGGGAATCTACATGTTAACCCTATCGTCTATTTTAAAAGTGAAAACCCTTACGACGTGCGAAGTTTAAAACGTGTTGACTTCATGGCTGACAAGGAAACAGAAAGTCGAATGACTTATCCAGAGTTTTTCAACGATGCCGATGGGAAACTCTATTTTAAATACAGAAACGGACGAAGTGGGAGCGGTAACGAAATTTATAACGCTTTCAATGCTAAAGACGGGACGTGGCAGAGGTTGCATGATTCTCCATTAGTTGACGGAGAGGGAGAAAGAAATGGTTATTTCTGGGGGCCTGTTCTTGGTCCAGACGGTTACTTCCATCTTTCGTGGGTTTGGAGAGAAACACCTGTCGCAGCCTCTAATCACGATATTTCCTATGCCAAGAGTAAAGATCTTGTGAACTGGCAGAAATCAGACGGCACTTCAATCTCTCTACCTATGAAATTAAGTAATAGTGAAGCGGCAGTTCCGCTTCCTCAATTTTCAGGCATTCTAAACGGTCACACACCTATTGGATTCGACCATAAAGCTCGACCTTTAATTTCATATCAAGCCTATGATGACAAGGGAGATAGCCAACTCTTTATAGCTAGAAATGACAATGGGAATTGGAAAAGTTTTCAAGTATCTAGTTGGAAAGACTCACGTCAAGAATTGAATATGACTGGTGCCCTTCCTACTACTCTTACAGTCAAGAAACCAGCGAAGCTCCTTAATAGCGGAGATGTAGAGGTATATGCAGACCTAAACGGTACATCGTACGCTTACACACTTGATGTTGATTCGTTAGAAGTTAAATCTGAGTCGACCGGCTCACAAATTCCACCGGCATTGCTTGCCTATGATAAAACTAACGACATGCCCTTATATACAAAGGCTTTGAAACAGCTTTCACCAGAAAATAATCATCTTACTGCTGGAAAACGCTTCTACTTGGCATGGGAAGCCTTGCCGCCTAACCGTGATAAAGGAAGGGCGTTTATACCAGAACCAACAACATTAACTGCACATTGCCTAGAATAATATGCAGAAAAAAGAAACAAGCGGTTTAATCTTCAACTTAATTAGGAAATACCATGAACAAACTTAGGTTTAGTCTTATAAGCGTACTTGGTGCTTTATTCACATCTCTTTCTTCCAGTGTAGCTGCACAGGACAAACCCAATATCCTATTCATTCTTACAGATGACTTGGGCTTTAACCAAGTCGGAGCCTATGGCAATACGCCAATCAAAACTCCAAACCTAGATGATCTTGCTTCTAATGGTATCCGCTTCGACCAAGCGTATGCAGGTAACACAGTGTGTTCTCCATCGCGTGTCTCTTTATTTACAGGGCGAGATGGCCGTTTAATGACGAACAATTCAAACACTGTTCAGTTGACAGAAATGGATATAACCCTAGCGCACGTATTAAAACATGGCGGCTACGACACGGCATTATTTGGTAAATATTCTATTGGTTCACAAATGGGTGTCACAGACCCCCATGCCATGGGATTCGATACTTGGTACGGGTTTTATTCAATCCTTGAGGGTCATCGTCAGTACCCTCATATCGTTTGGAAAGACGGTAAGAAAATTCGCGTCCCTGAAAACGAAGGCGGTAAAAAAGGCGCCTATGCTCAGGAGCTTTTCACGAAGGAAGCTATTGAATATATAAAGCAGCCACGAGAAAACCCATTCTTTATCATGCTTGCTTACTCGTCGCCACATGCTGAATTAGGTGTACCAGAGAAGTTCAGTGAGCAGTACAAATTCGCTGAAACGCCCTATACAGGTATGAAAGGTGGCAATCCAGCTGACAAGTATGCGTCCTACTATCCAGAACCCGTTGATAAGCCGAACGCGACACTGGCAGGTATGGTTTCAGCACTTGACCACTATATTGGTCAAATAGTTACACAGTTAGACGAAATGGGTGAACTTGATAACACACTCATCTTCTTTACGTCTGACAATGGCCCGCATGATGAAGGCGGCGCGGACCCTGAATACTTAAAAGCCTCTGAGCCCTATCGTGGTATGAAACGAGATTTATACGACGGCGGTATCCACGTTCCAATGATTGTTCACTGGCCAGAGCGCATTAAAGCGGGTCGGACAGACGATACACCTTGGCTATTTGCAGATGTTATGCCCACTGTAGCAGAGCTTGCGGGCGTAAATCTAAACATGGTTCCTAGAGTTAAAACCAACGGTAAATCAATTGTAGGGCTTTTAAAAACTGAACCCAGCGAGATGGGTGAGCGAGTACTCTATTGGGAGTTCTCGAAGCAGGTAGGTGATCCTAACTCAGGCGTAATTGGAGATACCTATCAAGCGGCTCGTAAAGGCGAGTGGAAAGCGGTCCGTTATGGCTACGACGCACCACTTGAACTGTTCAATATTGAAAAAGACCCTGCTGAGTTACGTGATCTTTCGAAGAAAAATCCAGATATTGCCAGCGAGTTTTTGGCGCTATTTGAAGAAAACAAAGATTAGTAGAAAAGTGACGGGGATAGATAAGATGTTAAAACGTCAATTTTTACTCAAGAAAACGCAACTAGCGTTCAGTGTAGCTTTAATGAGCGGAGCAGTTCTATCTGGCTGTGCTATGCAAACGAGTAAAGTAGGTCCTACAGCCTCTGAAAACACTCAGTTTGTAGAGTACTTTGCAGACAACGCAGTAGGTAACCCTCTCGCAATTGTTCAGCATCCAGCGGCCATACACCAAAACGGTATTACCTATGTGTCTTATCAAGGACCTAAAGAAGATCCGTTTGTTGCCACGTATGATCACAGAACCAAAGAGTGGAAAGGTCCCTTCAAAGCGGGGACCAGCGAGTTAGGTCGGCGCGATGGTGGCAAGAAATTCGATAACCATGGTAAACCAACCATGCTTATTGATAACGAAGGCTATATCCACATTTTTTATGGTGGCCATGGCGGCAATAAATCAGACGGTCACAATTCTCTGGGTAATACTCATGTTGGTGCAAACAAACATGCGGTTTCGAAACGTCCTTACGACATTACTGAATGGGAAGACTTAGATAATATCACGCCTTTCGGTACTTATAACCAAGTAGTCAAAATGGACAATGGCGATATTTATCTGTTTTTCCGTCATGGAGCTCACCGTAGTGATTGGGTGTATCAGAAGTCTGTGGACAACGGGCGAACTTTCTCTGCGCCTGTGTCATTTCTTAAGCACAAACGTCGCACAGACTTAAAGGCTGTGGATAGCTGGTACGCATGGGTCGGAAAAGGGGAAGGAGATAACCTAATCGTTTCCTACGATTATCATATTTGCTGGGATAGTGATGCTGGTAGGGATGATAGAGGGCATACCCCAGAGCGTCACGACCTTTACTTCATGAAGTTCAACACGCAGACAAATGAATGGAGCAATGTTAAAGGCGAGGCTTTGTCTCTGCCGGTTACCAAGGAAATGGCTGATGAGAAAACGTTAGCAATGAAAACGGGCGAGCTTTGGACATTTAATGGTACTTCACACCTCGATAGTAAAGGTAACCCGCATATAGCAATCAATGCTGGCGTAGATATCGGTCAGAAGGCTGGTGGACCCAAACAGACTAGACATGTTTGGTGGGACGGTGAGCAGTGGTTAGGCGGCGAAAAAATCATCGATGGATATGAAGGTGTATCTCGTGGTGACTTTCTAGTCAACGGCCCTGAAGATATTCGCTACCTCGTTGCTTACGAAAAGGACGGGGCCGCGGTTTTGTCGTGGTGGAACAGCAATAATAACGGAAATTCATTCTCAGAATCATCAACTGTGCTACGAAAAGAAAATGCGAGTTTCGCTATCACAACACTAATCGAGAACGCGCATCCAGAGGCACAAATGCTAGTGGCTGAAAAAGAGAGTGATGAAAACATAAAAATTTATCTGGTCGGTGAAGATGGTCCGGTACCGCGAGCTTTGAGCAGCCTTAATGCTTCAAAAAAACCGGATATGTAAACCTACAGAGTTGTTAATTGCTCCCGCGTTTTAGGAAGCAGACTGCAAAAAATTAATTGAGAGTAACGATGAATCACACAAAATTAAAGTTTTCAGCCATTGCGGTGAGTTTAGCTATAGGATTAAGTGCATGCTCCGGTGAGTCAACAGAGAAAAAGACAAAAAACGTAGAAGTTGAATCTGTGAAACAAATGGAATCAACGCAGGTTGAGGCCGAGCAGGACATTCAATCTGAAGCGTTGCGTATAGGAAAAAATGCAGCGAACTGGCAAATAGCTCAGTTTGGCAACTTGGACTATATACCTGAGTCGCATCGTGCTAAATCTGAAAATGCAAAGTTTTGGATTCAAGCTGCATTTTACATCGGTTTGACCCGCTGGATTGATGCTACTGATGACGAGAAGTTAAAGAATTTTGTAAAAGAAGTCGCTGAAAGAGAGAGCTACGAATTAATTCTTGAGCGTCCTTATCATGCAGATGACCACGCGATTGCTCAAACTTATCTTTGGCTCGCTGAGCGTGAAGGTATTGAAAAAGCATATGAGCCTACCAAAGAAGTGTTCGACATGATTTTGAATAAGCCCCCTGAAGTTGGATTAGAAATGGGGGATAGTGAGTCGAGTACAGGTAAATATCATTTGGAAGGGAACTGCCAACTAAGATGGTGTTGGGCCGATGCGTTATTTATGGCACCTCGTGCATGGGCCCAAATGACGAGAGTTACCGGCGACCCAAAATATCTTGAGTACGGTGACAATGAATTTTGGGCATCGGCAGACTACCTTTTCTCAGATGAGTACGGCTTGTTTTATAGAGACAGCCGCTATTTTGATGCGAAGAGCGATAACGGAGAGCCAGTCTTCTGGGGGCGGGGCAATGGTTGGGTTTTCGCCGCCATACCGATGATTATTGAAGAATTGCCAGACGGGCATCCTTCTAGAGAACGTTATATTGAGCTCTATAAAAAGAATGCAGAGGGGTTAATGGCACTTCAGAAAGAAGACGGTTATTGGCCAGCCTCTTTGATGGACCCTGATAAGGTAAAAACACCAGAGGTGAGTGGCACAGGGTTTATAACCTTCGGTCTAGCCTGGGGCGTTAATAACGGCATCTTGACTGACCAGCGTTCAAAAGAAATTGTCGAAAAAGGCTGGGAAGCAATTACGAAAGCGGTTTCTGACGATGGCCGCGTTCATTGGGTTCAGCACGTTGGAAAGAGTCCTGACCCTGTAAAAGAGTCTGACTCTCAGCTATATGGAACAGGTGCTGTGCTACTAGCTGCGTCAGAAATGTTGAAATGGAATAAATAGAAACGTTTGTACTTCAGCCCCTAGTTTTACGCGCGTTTGCTAGGGGCTTTTTTGTATCTGCAATTCTCAATTTTGAGATCTCATCTTTCAAAATGTAATAGAGAAAGGAAGAAATCTATTTGAAACAGAGGTTTTTCTGGCACTCGATATACTCAAAGAATGATTTATTGAAAGGTTAAATAAAAAGCGCAGTGTTAACTAATATACAAATAAAGGAATCTGAAATGCTCTCATACGAAAGAAAAATAAAACAAAATCTGTTGCGTTTTACAAGCTGTGCGATTGTCTTATTTTCTCTAGCAAGCTGTGCCAACCAAACTAAACAAAATGTGATAACTAATGCTGCCGAGCAGCCAGCGCCACCAAATATACTGTTGATACTATCTGATGACCACGCATGGAATGATTATAGTTTCATGGGCCATAAGATCATTAATACACCAAGCTTAGATACTTTGGCCAACGAAGGAGTTACGTTTAGTAAAGGCTATGTTCCGACTTCACTCTGTAGACCTTCTCTAGCAACAATTGCAACAGGTCTTTATGCTAGTCAACACGGCATTACTGGAAACGATCCCTCTAGAGAAACTCCAGGAGGAAAACAAGGAGAGCAATATAAACAGCTTCGCTCGCAAATTATCGCAAAGATTGATGAAGTTAAAACCTTACCAGAATTATTAAAAGAAAAAGGCTACGTATCTCTACAGACCGGAAAGTGGTGGGAAGGCAGTTACGAACGAGGCGGTTTTGATGAAGGAATGACAAAAGGATTTCCGAATCCAGGTGGTCGACATGGCGATGAGGGCTTAAAGATTGGTCGTGAGGGAGTCGATACTATTACCCGTTTTATAGACAAGACTCATGAAGCAAATAAGCCGTTTTTTGTTTGGTATGCGCCATTTATGCCGCACTCGCCACACACGCCTCCTAAGCGAATTTTATCAAAGTACGAAAAGTATGACTTACCAGAGTCTATTGCTAAATACTACGCGATGATTGAATGGTTTGATGAAACGAATGGAGAATTGTTTAGCCATCTTGAAAAACGTGGTTTGAAAGATAACACGCTTATTGTTTACGTTTCTGACAACGGGTGGATTACTAACCCAAAGCAAACTGATAGGTTTTTACCAAAGTCGAAGCAAAGCCCAAATGAAAGTGGCGTTCGGACCCCTATTATTTACTCATTGCCAAATAAATTTAAGTCATCGTTTAGACAAGAAAGGGTGAGTAGTATTGATATAGTCCCTACTATTTTAGGTGCTGCGGGTATAAGCGTTCCAAGTGAGCTGCCAGGTATCAATTTGTACGATAATTTAGTAACGGGTGAAGATATCGACAGAGAATTAATATTTGGCGAAGGTTTTGCACATGACATGGATGACTTAGACGACGTTGAGTCTACACTGCTTTATCGCTGGGTCATTAAGAACGATTGGAAACTAATTGTTAGCTATGATGGTAAAAATGTTAGTTACCAGAAATATCATGATGAATTTTTGGTTGGCCCAAGACTTTATAATCTCGCTAACGATGAATTTGAAGAGAAAAACTTGGCTGCGCAATACCCTGATAAGGTTGGCGAACTGAAAAAAGAAATTGAAGAGTGGTATGCATTGGAAGAACGTAAACTAATCCAGTAACATCTTCAATAAACTCCATGAAGCTTGTTGCTATTGCGGCAGGCTTCTTTAATTCTTCCCGTTATTATCTTTACGCAATCGGTAAATAGTGATGCTATTTGCCGCTATCACACTAATTTCAAGCAAAACTCCTCCAACAGAACCTAGATAGATATTGTTCGTGAGCCAAAAAACGGCCCCGCAAATAAAGAGTTGTCTCATTCTTATGCCTGAAGCATAAAAGATAGCGTAAGTGCCAAAACAAGCACCAAATATAGGACATAGGTCAATAAGCTGGTTGACGTTGAAAGCGCCCCAAACAATATTTATGGCTATAAATACCATGCCTATAGACTTGTGGTTAGTTTTGACCGATATGATCGTGCGAAAAAAATTGAGAAAATTAGCGATAGTTCCAGTGACGGAACCTAAAAAGAAAAAGTGAGCCGTTTGAAATGAAAACATAACAATTAGGCTTATCTTAAGTTTTATATCGCTTTTTTGTGTAAAAGAGTAAATCGCAACTAAAAAAGCGAGCACACCAAAAAGCTGACCAAGGGAAGTAAAAGACATGCTTGTGATGTACCCACTTAACAGTAAGAAAAAGGCTCGTAAACATATAAAATACGAGCTCCGGTTCGTTCAACTAGTCGCCAAATTCGCGAATTAGGCCGTTAATCGTTTCTTTAGCATCGCCCAGGATCATTCGCGTGTTATCCTTAAAGAATAAAGGATTGTCGACACCTGCGAAGCCTGCGTTAGCTGAGCGCTTCAACACAAATACAGTTTTTGCACGATGAGCTTCAATAACCGGCATCCCGTAAATGGGACTACCTTTCATCTCTTTCGCAGCCGGGTTAACAACATCGTTAGCGCCAATTACAATAACAACATCATAATTTTCCATTCGAGGATTAACGTCGTCCATTTCGTAAAGCTGGTCGTAAGGAACATCCGCTTCCGCTAACAGAACGTTCATGTGCCCTGGCATACGCCCTGCAACTGCGTGAATGGCATAATCTACTGTACATCCGTTTTCTTCTAGTAAGGTGTGAAGCTCTCTAACAGCATGTTGAGCTTGAGCTACGGCCATTCCATATCCAGGCACAACCAGTACGGCTTGCGCCGCCTCAAGTACATAAAAGGCATCTTGAGGTGATAGCACTTTTATTTCGCCAGTAATAACCTCGCCTTGCTCGATAGGTTTGGCAAACCCAGATAACAAAACATTCATCAGCGATCTGTTCATCGCCTTACACATTATGTTCGTGAGGATCAACCCTGAGGCGCCAACCAGTAGGCCGGTTACAATCAAAATTGTATTGCCTACTGCAAGACCTGCTGCTGAAGCGGCAATACCTGAATAGCTGTTTAGCAAAGCGATAACTACAGGCATATCTGCTCCACCTATAGAGATCGTCGCCCATAGGCCGAAGCTCAGCCCTAATGCAATAATACAATACAGCCATACCTCATTAGACGGTTGTGTTACAAAGAGATACCCCACGGCTACCATAGCCACCAAATGAAGGATACTTAATTCCCTTAACCCAGTGAAAATGAAAGCTTTTGAAGATAATTTTCCGGAAAGTTTTCCCCAAGCAACTACGGATCCTGAAAACGTAATCCCGCCGATGAGCAGCGTTAAAAGAACAGTAATGAAAACAAAAGCGTGATTATAACTCGATGCACTGGCTTCCATACTGCTAACTGTCGCCCATCCTAATAGCAACGAAGCAGCGCCACCAAAGCCGTTAAAAAGAGAAACCATTTCCGGCATTTGCGTCATCTGGACACTACGCGCTTTCCAAGCACCATATAGCCCACCTACAAGCACCCCAACCAAAATGTAATGGTAACTGATGACTTGTTGATCGAGCAGAGTAACCACTACTGCGGCAAACATACCTACTGCCGACACGAAGTTTCCTTTGCGTGCAGTCGAAGGATGACTAAGTAATTTTAAACCAAATATAAAAAGCCCTGCTGCTAGTACGTAAGCAACGTTAATGAGTGTTTCAATTGTCATGTTCAGCGCTCTCTTAGTTATTATCTTTCTTTTTAAACATGCCAAGCATGCGATCGGTAACAAGATAACCGCCCACAACGTTAATACTTGCTAACGTTACAGCCGCAGTACCCAATATAGTTGTCAACATACTGTAATCAGAACCAGATGAGACTAGAGCACCAACTAAGGTAATACCTGAAATAGCATTTGAACCAGACATCAATGGAGTGTGTAACGTGGCAGGGACTTTACGAATGAGTTCAAATCCAAGAAACGCAGCGAGTAATACAATAAATAGTAGGTAAATAGTTTCCATTATTTAGCTCCTTCGTACGCAGACAACAGCATGTCATTTCGAATTAGTCCACCATGAGTAATGACAGCAGCATCAAGAATGTCATCTTCAAACGTTAGTTCGAATTCAATAGGCTCGTTCTTTACAAACTCATCCAGCAAGTTGTAAATGTTGTTTGCGTACATATCGGTCGCAGCCCTAGGTACGCCTTCACTCCAGAAGCCGTCTCCAATAATAGTAACGTTATTCAGTACAACGGTTTCACCTGGCTTAGAGCCTTCTACGTTGCCGCCAGAGACCGCAGCCATATCAACAACAACGCTACCTGGTTTCATAGACGCTAGTGTTTCTTTTGAAATCAACACAGGCGGCTTACGACCGAATAGCTGAGCTGTAGTGATAACTATATCTGAACTTGCTATGGCTTCTTTTTGTGCCTGTGCGAGCAACGCTTTTTGTTCGTCAGAGAGCTCTTTAGCGTAACCGTCTTTTGTCTGACCGGTTTCGCCAATATCAACGTTAAGGAATTTACCGCCTAAAGACTCTACTTGTTCAGCTACAACTGGGCGCGTGTCATACGCTAACACATTGGCACCAAGGCGCTTTGCTGTCGCAATAGCCTGCAGACCTGCAACGCCTGCTCCAATAATAAATACTTTGGCAGGTTTGATTGTACCGGAAGGTGTCATCATCATTGGCAATATAGAAGGAAGTGTGTCCGCGGCCTTCATCACCATTGCATATCCAGCCAAACTCGCTTGAGAGCTTAATGCGTCCATTTTTTGTGCTCTAGACGTTCTGGGAATCATTTCTACGGAGAGCGCGGTCAAATTGGCTTTTGCTAGTTTAGTTACCAACGCTTCGTTAAAAAATGGGTCTAGGTGTCCAATAACAACTGTGCCAGCAGGCAGCTTTTCAACAATTGATTCTCTAGGTGTGTTGACACAGGCTAGTATATCTACTTGCTTAGCTATTTCTGTAATATCGGCAACGATACTAGCGCCAGCTTCCGCGAAGTCTTCATCTTTATAATGTGATAGCAGGCCAGCACCTTTTTCGACATAGACCTCAATGCCTTTTTTGACAAGCTTGGCGATAGTTTGTGAAGACACCGCACAGCGCCGCTCCACATGAGCGTGGTGCCTTTGCTCTAGGGCTTCGTTTAAAATTAGGATTTTCAATTAACTCTCCTTTTCAAAACTGTAGGAGAATGAGGTAACTCATTCAGTAAACTTCTCTGTCGTTAACTGATATGTTTTAAAGAAGCCCGTTCCCTTACCCATTTTAAGTATGTTGTAGGTGCTTTAGTGTTGTTAGATTTACACCGGCAACGTTCAGGTAGGTATAGAAGGTCTTACTCTAGGTGAAAAACCATTCTCAAGTCTGTAGCAACAGGTTGGTTATCTTCATGCGTGTCCATTATATCTGCCATATGCCTCCACCACATCTTAACTACGGAGTTGTGAGGCAGCGCATCCATGGTGTGGTCGTCCTCGCGCTTTAAAACAGCAAAGAGCTTATTCGAGCTTTCCTCATAGAAAATACTGTAGTCTGACACGCCT
>MDSV01139384.1_pt1 | contig 20101 bp, 19 predicted proteins | sample 810851 | NCBI WGS metagenome assembly MDSV01 (sample SAMN05326640, study PRJNA326480) | marine metagenome | isolation source: seawater | place: Atlantic Ocean: North East | collected 2012 | reverse complement strand
TTAAATAGAATACTGCAGATAAATTTGCTGAAATCATTATTTATCCTTTTTCTTTTTTTTATACATTGCAAGCATTCTTTGAGTTACGAGAAAACCTCCAAAAATATTTATTGCTGCTAGAGATATTGCTAAAAATCCAAAAATATTTGAAGTGTCGAAAACACTACCTGAGTTACCGGCAAGTCCAGCAATAATTGCTCCTACGATAATTACAGATGAAATTGCATTTGTTACTGACATTAAAGGAGTGTGTAAAGAGGGAGTTACGCTCCAGACAACATAATATCCAACAAATATTGATAGAATAAATATGCTCAGTCTAAATATAAAAGGATCTATTTCCATAGTTTTATTTAATTAAAGTTTTTTCAATGATTTCATCTTCTAAATTAACATTAATCTTATTATTTTCTTTATCATATAGATTTGAAACAAAATTAAATACATTCTTTGCATATAAATTTGATGCAGATGTTGGAAGTTTATTTAATATATTGCTTTCACCCATAATTTTAACACCATTTTTATCAATTATTTTATCAACTTCTGTATAGGAAGTATTTCCACCCTGTATAGCTGCTAAGTCATAAATTATCGATCCAGGTTGCATATTTTGAATCATTGTATCTTTAATAATTATAGGAGCCTTTTTTCCAGGTATTAAAGCAGTACAAATTACAATATCAATTTTTTTTAGTGTTTCTGTTAATAATTGTTCTTGTTTTTTTTTAAAATCATCTGATGCTTCTTTTGCATAACCTCCCTCTGTTTCAAGATTTTCTACTCCCTCAACAGTTAAAAATTTTCCTCCTAAACTTTCAACCTGCTCTTTTGAAGCCATCCTTACATCTGTAGCAAAAACAATAGCACCCATTCTTTTTGCAGTTGCAATAGCTTGAAGTCCAGCAACACCTGCACCTACAACTAAAACCTTAGCAGCTGCTATTGTTCCTGCTGCAGTCATCATCATTGGAATAGCTTTTTCAAAATTAGCAAATGATTCTATAACCGCTTTATATCCTGCAAGATTCGCTTGGGAAGAAAGTATATCCATTGATTGTGCTCTTGTTATTCTTGGAAGTAGTTCTAATGAAAAAACGTTAATATTTTTTTTTATTAAAGTTTTAATTTTATCTTCATTATTATAAGGATCTAATACACCAATTAATGTTTGATTTTCTTTTAGTAAAGCACTTTTATCATCACTTGGAAAACCTAATTGTACAATAACATTCGCGCTATCCAATATCTCTTTTTCATTACTTAGAATTTTAGTTCCTAATTTTTCATACTCATCATCTTTAATACCTAAATGTTCTCCATAACCTTTTTGAAGCAATACTTCAAAACCTAATGATAAATATTTTTTTGAAATTTCAGGTGTTATTGCTATTCTTTTTTCAAGATTATGATTTTCTAGAATTGAAACAATTTTCATATCAAACCTTATAATAAGAAAACTGCCATTAAAACTAAAACTAGTACAATAGCGACAGTTCCCCACAGAACAAACTTTGTAAAATTATTCCATGTATTTTTATGGTTTTCATTATCCATAAAAACTACTTCTGTCTTGCTTTAAATTTAGGATTTGTTTTATTGATAATATATACTCTACCTCTTCTTCTAACTAGCTTCGAGTTAAGATCTCTTTTTTTGATAGATTTGAGTGAACTTTTTATTTTCATATATATTTATGTATGCCGGCAACGACTTACTCTCCCGTGCCTTAAGACAAAGTACCATCAGCGCTGAAAGGCTTGACTTCCGAGTTCGGTATGGGATCGGGTATAACACTTTCGCAATAATTACCGGCAAATGGTTTATACTTATAATAAGTAATATGTAAATAAAGATTTATGATTAAAATACCTTTATTTTCTGCAAATTATAATAAAATTATCTTAAATTTTAAATCTAGTGTTATATTTTAAAACAAATAATTTAAAGTAAATCACTAAATAAATCACAATATTAAATAGAACCAAAATAATTTGTAACTGAGTATTACTTGGATCTATCGAACCAATCATAAAAATTAAAAAATTATATAAAATAATTAAATAAGATGAAATATTATTAGGATTTAACTTTTTAATTCCTATCTTTTTTCTAATATAAAAAAAAACTAATTGATGAAAGTGATTATCATCAGCTTTAATGGGTGATCTCTTGAAAGTAAATTTTCTTAAAATAGAAAACAAGTTTTCAAAACAAGGGTACCAAAGAAGAAGCACTATAAAATATGGTGAGATTGCAGGATTTGACTGATGAATTCTAATTAAAAAATAACCACAAATTAAGGATAAAACATAAGATCCACTGTCCCCCATGAATAATTTGTTATTAATGTTTGAGATAAATAAAAAAATTAAAATTATGCTTAAATTAATTAAAAATGTTTTGTCTATTTCAAGATAAATATCTAAATCAAAATAAAAAATTAAAAAAACTACTAAAGAAAAATAACCTAACATTAGTCCGTTCAATCCATCTATAAAGTTTGATCCATTAATAAGTATCAACAAACAAAAAACTGGAAAAAAGTGCTTGAAAAAAATATTGTCCAATAAAAGATCTAAAAAAATAAAATTTGTCGTATTAATTTTAATATCTAATAATAAAACAAAAAAAATAATTATAATTGACTGAATTAAAAATCTTAATTTTGGCGAAGACAATAAATTTGTGTCTGAAATAAAACCTACAATAAATATAAGTAGTAAAAATAAAGAAAAAATATTATTATGGGGGTAAAATAAAACACAACTTGAAAATGTTAGAAAAATACCTCCAGTAAGGGGTGTATTTTTTAATCCTGAAAATTTTTGATGTTTTTGACCTTTATAGTTTTGTAAGAAACTAAAATTTTTCAAGTAGCTATTGATAAAAAAAAAATACAAAAATTGAGATAAATGTTATTAAAAAAAATATCATATTATTTCCTCAAAAAATTTATACTTAAAATCAATAAATAAAAAAAAGATTTTAAAAAATTAAATTTCATATATTTATTATATAAACTAAATCCATCTTTAAGCTTCTGTAATATTGATGATGAAAGAGAATTATCAAGTTTACGCCAAATTGTTAAATTTTTATCCAAAGCACCAATTATAATATTTTTTTTTAATATCAAAAGCCATAACACAAAATCTTCTTTAGTTTTTAATTTTGGAAATTTACAGTTTTTTGTAATTAAACTTTTTTTTAACATAACTGTTGATAACCCGATATCACAAGAAATAAGAAGTTGTTTATAATTTTTAAAAATTTTTGCCTTCATTATTTTTTTAGTTTTTTTGTTTTTTTTTAAAATTTCATAAGTTGTATGAGATATTTCAAAATTATTTTTAATCATATATTCAAGTTGTAATTCAACTTTATTTTTTTTCCATAAATCATCAGCATCCAAAAAGGCAATATATTTTCCTCTTGATTTTTGAATACCAACATTTCGAGATCTACCAGCACCTAATGATCTTTTATTAACAATTAACTTTATTCTTTTATCTTTATTGTTGATCTTTTTAATTAGATTAAGATCAGAAAGATCTTTGTCGTCATAAATAATTATTATTTCTAAGTTTTTATAAGTTTGTGATTTAATTGAATTAATAGTTTTTTCTATAAATTTTTTTTTTTTAAAATAAGGCACAATAACACTGACTAAGTCCATAATATTAAATGATAGAATTTAAAATTGATTTTGCTCTTTCCTTTAAAGAATAGTTTTTACTCAATAAATAATTATTTTTAGACATAATTAGTTGCTTTGATGATTGATTTTTAAGTTTAAATATTTCGTTTTTCCATGAATAAGGATTTTTATAATTTTTTATAAATATTGCATTTTTTTTATCTTTTATTATTTCTTTTAAAACATCGAAGTCAGAACAAATTATAATTTTTCCAGCACATAGATAATCAAAAAGTTTTAAGGGAGATGTATATTTGGTAATATCTGCAACATCGCCTGCTACTGTAACTGATGAAACATAAGGTATTAATAATATATCCATTTTATCAAGAGTTGGAGAAATCTCTCTATATGGAATATAATTTTTCAAATTTAAATTTTTAGAAACATTTTTTAATTTTGATTTTGAAACTTGATTTAAATCTCCATATAAAAAATATTTGTTTTTATTGTCAATTTTAGAAAGTTTAAGAATAATATCAATTCCACGAGATTTATATAATGATCCAAAATATCCTATCTTAAATTCTTTTTTTTTTAATTTAAATTTAAAATTATTTTTTATTGAAGATCCACTTGGTAATAATAATGTTTTACTTTCTTTTATATATTTCTTGTCTACGTATTCAGACTTTATGCCTTTAGTAATTGTAACAATCTTTAAAACATACTTTGAATTTAAAAATCTTGTTAATTTCATCAAAATTTTTACTATTCGAGACTCATTATTTAAATCATGATGTAATTCTATGATAACTTTTTTTTTAAGGAGAACTAATAAAAAACATGAAAAAAAATTTCGGGTTATATATAAGTCGGGTTTAAAATTTAAACTTTCAATAATTGAAATAAAAGAAAAAAGATAATATTTGAATCCCAAAGGAAACTTATCAAAATTTTTTATCCATTTAATTTTAAATTTAGATTTAACATCATAAAATTTATATATATCTTTATTCTTACTTTTAATATTTCTAGTAATTAAAATTACTTCATTTTTTAATTCTGTAAATGCTTCACAAATTTTGACTGTTGCTATTGAATTCGCTGATGTTGAAGGTATTTCAGAATTTGTCAAATAACAAATTCTCATATCAAATTTTCAATTTTTTTTTTAACACCAAGATATTGTTTTATTAGTGATTTTATTAGAAATATTTTTAATTTATTTAAGAGCTAAATTCAATTAATTAGTTAGTTCTATTTTATGATCACATTGATCCATAACGTTCTTTGAATGGCTCGAAACTATTATAATTTTATTTTTTTTTATTTTATTTAAGTTATTCATAATTATGTTCTCATTTTTTGAGTCTAAAGATGATGTCATTTCATCAAGAATTAACAATTCTTTTTCAAAGTAAAGCGCCCTAGCTATCCCAATTCTTTGCTTCTGTCCTCCTGATAAAAAAGATCCATCATCTCCAACGACTAAATTTAAGTCTTTAATTTCGTCTGTAAGATTTGTTTTATCAAGACACTCTTGCACTTTTTTGTAATCGATCATTTTTTCATCCTCTGAAAATGCTATATTTTTAGCAACTGTATCATTCAATAAGAAAATCTTTTGAGAAAGATAACTAATTTTATCAAAAACAATTAGTCCATCGCTATTAATTTCCTCACTATTAATTAAAATTTCACCTGAGGTTGGTGTTAAAAAATTCATTATTAAATTTAACATCGTAGTTTTTCCAGTTCCCGATGCTCCATAAAGACAATATATGTTCCCTGTATTAAACTCTAAATTAACATCCTTTAAAATATAATTATCAGATTTTGGATATTTAAAATTAAGTTTATTAATTTTGATTTTTTTTAGATCACCTTTAAATTTTTCCTTGGTTTTTAAAAAGTCTTCGAATTTTCTTTTAATATTCAATTCGTGATTAAGAACTTTAAAAGCTGATATTCCAAAGAAAATTTCTTTAATATTAAAATTTATACTATTTCCAATTGGTAACAATCTGATAAAAACTGCCATATAGACACCTAATATAAAAATTACATTACTATCTAAACCTGAGTTTAATTTAAGAAAATAAATTATTAAACATAATACAATTACTCCAAAGAGTTCTATTAATTGCTTTGGAATATAAGAATATAATGCGTCTAAAACTTTTACAATTATATTTTTCTTTCCGTAATGGAAAAATTTATCTAAAAAAAATTTAGGGTTATTCGATAGAAAAATTTCTTTAGACGAAGATAAACCCTCATTTATGTATTTAATATAATAACCAGAATTGATTATGTTTTCATGGCCTAATAATTTTATTCTTGGCTTAATAAAAATTAAGATTATTATAATTAATAATGTCAACACACTTACACAAATTAAAAATGCATTTAAATTTACTGAAATAAGAACAATTGAAAAACCTAAAAATTTGAATATGTCACTTAACATAACATAAAAACTTTGAACTCCTTTTTTAAAAAATGTTGCTGGTAATTCAACAATATTTCTAAACATCTCATTTGTTTTTCTTTCAGAAAAATTTCTAAAATCAAAAACATAATTATTAAATAATTGTTTAGACAAATTTAATCTTCCAAATTCAGTCCATCTTGCTTCAAGATAAGTAATTAACGATAGAACGATAAATTTAAGAAAAAATATTGCTGTGATTATTGATAATAGTAACACAAATATTTCCTCATTTTTCATCGATGAAATGTCGGGTAAATTTAATGAGTTCAAATAAGGTTGTATTTTAATAAGAAATTCTGTTTGTCCATTAACAATTACAAATATAAGTGGAATTAAAGCTCCAATTGATATCATTTCAAGAATAAATTTTATTATTTGATATAGCACCATTAACCAAATCTTATTTTTTGTTTTAATGGGTAAAATTTTAAAGAAATTTTTTACACTATTAATCATTATTTTTAATCTGAATTATATCTTTTTTGATAAAATCAACAGTTAAATTATCATATTTAGAATTCAATTTTTTAAAAATTTCAAATACTTTTAATGTTTCTTTTTTATCGAAAGTTGAAAATTTAATTGTACCATACTTATTTTTAAGAATTTTTGATCTTATATCCCTTAATTTGAACTTAAACTTTAAAATTAAATCGTTATTTTTATAGTTAATTTTATTTACATTCATTAATTTAACAAATTCATTTGCTATAATTTTATAACTAGGTTTATTTGATGAAAAATTATGTGCTCTAAATTTAAAAATCTTTAAATCATCTTTTTTAATTTTTTTATTACCTTTAGTTACCTTTTTAATCATGTTTAAACATTCATTTAAGTTTTTAGTTTTTATTGAATAAAAATCTGTAAACTGTTGTCCATGAGATGATTTAAAAGGTAAATATGATATAGTTGGTTTACCCCTTATAGATGCTTCTAACCCTCCAGTACAACTTGAGTGAACAACAGTTTTAGCATAATAAATCCACTCAGATATACTCCCCTCTCTAATTACTTTTACATTATTAAATTTTTTTAAAAAGTTATAATTTTCTAATTTATCTGTAGGGTGAGGCCTTACTATAATTTTTAAATCAGTTTGTTTTGAAAGAGCAGTTATTAGTTTTGAAAACTTTTTAAACATTTTAAAGCTATCTTTTCTCTCTTTAATAGCTCTCTTAGGTCCATATCCTCTATTTATATAATCAGAGTTTTTTAAAAAAGTTAGATATTTATTAAATTCCTTGTCGGAAATTATGAATGAAAAATTTAAACTGAAAAATATATAATCTCTATATTTTAATTTCTTATTTTTAAAAAAAAAATTAAAATCTTTTCTCCAAAAGTCTATTCTTGGATTACCTGATAGAACAAATTTTTTTTTATATTTTTTAAATTTTTTACATAATTTATTGTGATCATATTTTCCCCATGTAAAAACTTTGTCAGCTAATTCTAAACTTTGATTTGAATAACGTAATTTCGAATAATCAGCATTATCTAGTTCAAACAAACCAACTTCTTCATCGAGACTTGTAACAATAAAATTTTTTTTTTTATAATATCTTAATTCTTCTAACCTATCTGGAGACGGCGTTATAGATTTTTGTAATACTATACCTGGAGCAAAGTGGTTTCTTTTAAGATATGGAACTAACCTACCCATATATACTTGCATACCTCTTGATGCACTTTCCATTGCAATAAGTAATTTTGATTGAAATTCTCTGTTTAAAACTTCTATTGGTAAATAAAGATTCATTATTTGCTAAGAGATAATTTGATTTCTCTTTTTTCTATTCTTAGTTTTTTTTCCAAAAATTCTTTTTATATTTAGAAAATCATGACTATTAGATGGTCTCAAGAATTCAGAGTTTATTGGACTAACTTTTTCTCCTTTTTTAACAATTCTTTTTGCATAAACACCTCTTCTAACTATTTTTATTATTTTTTTTTCAGGTGGGGCAATTTCTTTATTGGATGAACCTAATTGTCTTTCAATTTTTCTAATACTTTTTACTAAATTTTGTAAATCAGAAAAATCAGCTGATAAAGCATGATCTCTAAATTTTGAGTAGTTTTTATCCAAAGTAAAATGCTTCTCTACTATTTTGGCTCCCAAAGCAACAGATGTTAAACATGCCTCATTACCAATTGTATGATCGGAATAACCAATATTTATATCCAATTTCTTAATTAAATAGCTTATTGATCTTAAATTTGCATATCTATCTTCAACTGGATAACTAGTAACGCAGTGTAGTAAAGAAACTCTATTTTTTGTTTTTCTTTTTCCAATCTTATTTTCAATTGTATTAATTAAATATTTTAAATTTTTTAGATTAGTCATTCCTGTTGAAATAATTAAAGGTTTTTTTGAATTTAAAACTTTTTCAATTAATGGAAAAAAATTATTATCTCCAGATGCAATCTTAATTGCATCGGCTTTTTTTAATAAAAAATCAGCACTCTCTAAATCTAGTGGGGTTGATATAAATTTTATTTTATTTTTGTTAGCTAATTTTCTTAAAAACTCAAATTTTTCGTAAGACAACTCAAATTTTTTTAATTGATTAAATCTTTTTTTATCTTTTTTTCTAATAAATTTTTCAGTTTTAAATGTTTGAAATTTGACTGCGTCTACTCCTGCTTTTGCAGCTAAAATAACTAATTTTTTAGCTACTGCAAAATTGCCTTCGTGATTATTGCCCACTTCTGCAATAATAAAAGTCTTGTTTTTTAATTTCATAAAATCAATCTGATTTTATTGTATAGAGTTCCAAAAAGTTTTGTACCAAGAAATATACTTTACATATCCTTTGTCTATTGGATACGAGGGATTGAAACCAAGAATTTTTTTAGCTTTGTTAATATCTAGCGTTCCTCTTTCTGGCATAAATTTTTCTTTTTCACTATATATTACATTTATGTCTCTAAACTCTTGTTTTAAAATTTCAAGAAGTTCATTTATTTTTTTTGAATTTCCAAATGTAAGATTAAAAGTTTCATTCTTTGCACTATCTTTTTCACAACATAAACTTATGCCTTCTACTAAGTCTTCAATATATGTAAAATCTAACTTTTCATCTCCTGTTCCATTAATATTTATATCAAGTCCCTGTATTGCATTTTCAATAAATATTTGACCAACTCTTCTACTTACACATCTTTCACCGTAAAGAGCAGAAGGTCTAACAATAGTATATGGTAAATCAAAAACTTGGTTGTATGATTTAACTAAAAGTTCTCCAGAATATTTTAATGTTCCATAAATACCCATCGGTTTACAAACTGTATCTTCTGAAACTTCTTTATTCTGAAAGTCACCATATACCATACTTGAAGATAAATAAATTACATGTCTTTTTTTTACTCTTGCGAAATCAAGAGTGTTTTCTAAAGTTCTAAAACTATGATCAAATGTACTATGAGGATCTTTATTTGATTTGTTGGCATGAGATACGGCTGCTAAATGAATAACAACATCAGGATCTATTGCTTCATAAAGTTTACAAATTCCATGATAATCTCTAGCATCTTGAACAGTTAGATTAATCTCATTTTTATTTAAAAGTTCTAGTCTGCTATTTAAAATTGATCTATATAAATCTTTATTTTTAATATCACTATCTGTAAATGAAAGTATATTATTTACAGACAAGCTATCTGTTACAAAAACTTGATTACCTTTTTTTTTAAGCTTCAGTGCTAGGTTATGACCAATAAAACCACAACCACCTACTAATAATATTTTTTTTTTCATTTTATTAAAGAAGCTTAGTAATGGTTTTACAAATTTTATCAACCTCACTTATCTTTAATTTGGGATATACGGGTAAAGATATATTTTCGTAGCCATATTTAATTGCATTTTTAAATTTCATATAATTTAGATCATACTTATTCTTATAATAAGTCATTCTTGGCAATGCATTTGCATAATGAACGCTAACACCAATATTTAGATTTTTTAATTTTTTTAAAATTTTATCTCTGTTTTTACAAAAAATTTGAAAAATAAAATATGAACAGTCTCTTGAGTAAGGCATACATTCAATTTTTTTTATTTTTGATAAATTTAAAATATACCTTTTTACTAGCTTATGCCTCATACTTAAATTCTTTTTATAATTTAAAATTTGATTAATTCCTAAAGCAGCCTGAAAATCAGTCATTCTATAATTATAACCTAACAATTTCACATCATAATCACCTTGTTTCTTCCGGTCTTTAATGTCTTTATCTATGCCAAAGGCCTTTAATTTTTTGATTCTGCCGAAAGTTTTTTTATCATTTGTTATAACCATTCCTCCTTCACCAGTAGTGATCTGTTTTGTAGGATAGAATGAAAAACTTCCAGTTAATCCAAAGTTTCCTACGTGTTTATTTTTATATTTTGTACCTACTGCATGAGCACAATCTTCTAGTAAAACTAATTTTTTTTTTTTACAAAATTTTAAAATTTCTGAAATATCACACGGATACCCGGCCATATGAACTATAATCACTCCTTTTGTTTTTTTTGTAAAATTTTTTTTAATATCTTTAAGAGAAATATTTCCTGTAATCTTATTTACATCCGTAAAAACAGCTTTTGCACCTGTATATTCAACTGCATGAGCTGTTGCTGTATGTGTTTGAGCTGGAACTATAACCTCATCTCCTTTTTTAAAGCCAGAAGCTAAACAAGATATATGTAAACCTGCAGTACAACTAGAAACTGACAGTGCATATTTTGAATTTGTAAACTTTTTAAACTCATCTTCAAATTTTTTTGTGAATTTACCGTGTGTTAACCATCCACTTTTAATAATTTTTCCAACAAGGTTAATGTCTTCCTGAGAAATGTTTGTTTTACTAAATTTAATTTGTTTCATTTGTATTCAATTTTAATTCTTTTTTTCAAATTAAGTGATCTATCAGCTGCAAAACAAACCTTCATTAAATCATATTGTTCTTTAAATGAAATAATTGAATTACTTTTTTTTTCAATCAGAATATCAATAAACTCTTGTATTATTTTTTTTCTGTTTTTTTTGTCAGGGTATTTATAATTTAATCTTTTACAATAAGTTTTTAAACCCTTTTTGTTAAACATATATGAGCCTAAAAAGTTATTAACTAAAGTTTTGTTTTTTTCAAATATTTTAACTTCATGATAATGATTATAAATTCCTGCAGCATTAGCTGTAATTTTTACAATAATATCTTTTGAAAATTCAAAAATATAAATTAAAAAACTTTGTTTTTTAAAATTTGTTTTTTTTGTAACTATTTTGTTACTAAAAGATGTAACAAAAAGCGGTTTTTTATTTAATATCCACATTATTAAATCAATCATATGAATCCCCGCCCCTAGAGTAACAGTGTATTCTTTAATTTTAGATCTCCATTGAAATAACTTATATCTTCTTCCCCAAATATAGTCTGCCTCTATATAAAAAATGTCATTAATATTAATTTTTTTTTTAAAACCATCAAATAAAGAATTTCTTCTTAAAACAAGATTTGAAATTATTTTTATTTTAGGTTTTCTTTTTAACAAAATTTTTATTTGATTTAATTGATTAGTATTCAAACACATAGGCTTTTCAACGATTATATGTTTGTTATATTTAATACATTTTTTTATTTGAGAAAAATGATCATCATCATAACTTGCGATTGAAACAAGATTTATTTCTTTATTTTTGAATATTTCATTTTCGTCAGATGTTATTTTTACATTTTTAAATTTAGATTTTAATTCTTTAATCTTTTTTTTATTATTTTCACAAATTATTTTGACTTTTGAAGTTCTGTATCCATTAATAGCTTCAAAATGTTTGAGACCTATTCCAGATCCTATAATTGCCGCATTAATCATAGATTGAATAATTATTAAATTTTTTTTTATCTACCGCTAGTTTAATAAATCCAGCCTTGTAATTGATTCTAAAATTTTTGATATAAAAATTTTTTAAATTTTGAATTACTGCAAGCACATTAAGCTCTATAAACTTTTTGATCTACAGGATATCTGCCTCTGCAATCGATGATTGTTTTTGAATATTTATAAATAAACTTATAATTTAATTTATCATGATCTGTCATAATAATTACTATGTCAAATTTTTTTAGGTTTTTAGAATTTAATTCTATACTTTTTTTATTGAATTTGAAATTCTTTGTGGAAATTCCCAATCTGACATACGGGTCGAAATAATCAATTTTTTTGAAATCTTTTTTTGCTAAACGATCAATTAAACTTACCGAGGCTGACTCTCTTATATCATCTACATTTCTTTTATAAGCTACTCCAATAATAAGTATTTTTGAAATTTTTTCATTTATCTTTTTTTCTTTTAAAATTTTTTTTATTTTTGTTAAAATAAAATTTACCACACTGGAATTAGTTTCAGCTGATAATTTTATAAAATTTGCGTTTATTCCCTCTTTTTTAGCCTTCCAATATAAGTAATGAGGGTCAATAGGGATACAATGACCACCAATACCGGGCCCAGGAGCAAACGGCCTAAATCCAAAAGGTTTTGTGCTTGCTACTTTTAATATTTCATAGATATCAATGTTCATTTTATCAGCAACGAATTTCATTTCATTTATAAATCCTATGTTTACCGCCCTATATATATTTTCTAATAATTTGGAGAATTCTGCTATTTCTAAACTTTTTGATTTTACAATTTTATAAAAACTTTTTTGATAAAAACTAGATATTATATCCAAACAGTGATTGCTAAAGCCACTAACAACTTTTGGAACTCGATTTATAGTGCTTTCATTAAACCCAGGATTAATTCTCTCTGAAGAAAAGCCAACAAAGAAATTTTTTCCAGGTTTAAGATTTTTATTTAATTTTTTTATAATTTCCTCTCTAGTAGTGCCTGGATAACTAGTGCTTTCTAAAACTAATAATTGACCTTGTCTTAACTTATTTTTAATAGTGACGATTGTTTTTTTTATAAAAGATAAATCTGGGATATTGTTTTTTTTTAAAGGAGTGGGAAGACAAATAATTACAACGTCACATTTTTTAATTTTATCAAATTTAGTTGTAAATTCTCCTCTTTTTTTAAGTAGTTCAATTTCACGATTTTTAATTCTTTCAATATAAGATTTTTTTAAATTTAATAATTCTATTTTTTTTTTATTTTTATCGAAACCTATAACCTTAAACTTATTTTTCGCAAAAAGGATTGATAAGGGTAATCCTACATATCCCAGTCCAATTACTCCAATTAATATTTTTTTTTTATTTATTTTGCTAAGCAGATTCTGCTTTAAATTAATCTTATGTGTAGTTAATTTTTTTTTATTATTTATCATATCAATTCAGGCTGGCTTTATTATTGCTCTAATAGTGTATTTATTATTTACTTCTTTAATGTCTTGTAGAAATGAAATCTTATAGCCAATTTCCTCAACTAACAACTTAAAAGATTTTTTACTGAAAATATTAAAATGTTCGAAAAAAAATTCCTGTCTATCGAAACCTTTGGTTGCAGCAGTTGCACTAGGAACTTCTATATAAATTAATCCATTTTTTTCTAGGTAAGTTTTTATTTTTTTTAAAATAAATTTAATATTTTTTAAGTTAACATGTTCTAAAACTTTGTTAAATGTAATTACGTTATATTTTCTTTTTAATTTATAATTATTTTTTAAAATATTTAAAAATAAACAATTAATCTTTTTGGTCCTGATAAAATTAATCATATCTTTATTAATTTCACTTGCATCTATTTTAAAACCATTTTTTTTCATTTCATATGGAAAAATTCCAAAACCACTTCCTATATCTAAAATATAGCTATTTTTATGTATTTTTTTTTTTAAAAATTTAATTCTTTTTAGGTTTGATGATTTTAATTTTAATGATTTAATTGAATTAAATTTCTTATTCAAATCTTTATGTGAAATTTTGGAATAAATCTTATTGTAAATATTTTCTAAAAATAATGTATGATTATGGATATTATAAAAGTGACCACAGCTACAATTATATAATTTTCTTCTATATACTTTTAAATTAATTCCAAATAAGTTTTCATTTTTTAAACCCTTGGTATATATTTTTTGTAATTTCAATTCACTGACTTTACAAATTTTGCAAAGCATAATTTGTTAAATTTCGAAGTAAGTGAAATTTGGATAATAATCAAAAGTTTTTAATTTAACTTTGGTAATATTTATATTTTCTTTCAAAGCTTGGAGACACCCTGGTGTCGCATGATTCAAACCATCTATTGAAACAATTGAACCCTTGGACATTAAAGGTAAAAAATATTTAAGACAATAATACGTTGGCTTATATAAATTCATACTTAAATGCAATATTCTGATCATTTGTTGTTTATTACGTTGGACATAATTTTTAATTGTTTTGGAAACATCTCCTTTAACAATATCTATTTTATTTATATGATTTAAAGGTCTATCATTATCATAAATTTCAATAGCTCTTAAAATATCTTTGTAATTGTTTACATTATATTCTTTTTCTTTTCTTAAAATATTTAAGTTTGATAAGTCTTTTTTTGTAACACCAGTTGAACCTTTAAATGTATCAAAACCAATTATCTTACACTGATAGTTATATGGCTCAAGTGAGACCGCAATATTGGCCCACCCAAACAAACCCGAACCATGATTAACACCAGCCTCAACAATATCTCCTAGAATTCCCTTTGTTTGATTAAAAAGCTCATGTTGTGCTAAAAGTTTTGCAATATTTTGTCTTCCAGTGTATTTGGTGAAAGAATTAATTTTATCCAGAGTATTGCCTGTAGAACTATCAAAATATTTAGATCTTAAATCTCGATAAATATTCTGTTTAGCAGAGGAGAGCAAGCTTCCTTTTTTTTCAGTATTTTTCATCAATTTAAAGTTTTATTTTTTTATTCGGAAATTACTTATATACAATTCATCTAAACCTGACAAATAAAAATTTTTAATAGCATCACTTATACTACTCACGAGTGGCTCACCTTGAACATTAAAGCTAGTATTCAACAAAATTGGAACACCTGTTTTTAAATAAAATGTTTTAACTAAATTATAAAATTTAATATTTCTTTTTTTAGAAATAGTTTGAAGACGTCCTGTTCCATCAACATGGGTTACAGCAGGAATAAACTTTCTTTTATTTTTTTTTATCATTAAAGCTCTCTCCATATAATAACTGGTTTGAGCATCATCAAAATATTCTGAAACTTTTTCCTCTAAAATAGCAGGTGCAAATGGTCTAAATGCCTCTCTATATTTTATAGATTTATTTATCTTATCTTTAATATTCTTATCTCTTGGGTCTGCTAATATTGACCTGTTACCCAATGCTCTATCACCAAACTCTAGTTGATCTTGAAACCAGCCAATAATTTTTCCATCAATAATTGAATTTGTTGCTTCATCTTCAACTTTCTTTAAATATTCATACTTTATTTTAAACTTATTTAATTCTTTAAGAATTTTATCATTACTAAATGATGGTCCCAAATAGTTATTAAATAACGAAATTTTACTTTTATTTCTATTTATACAATTATTGACATAAAGAGCAGCTCCTAAACCAGCTCCACTATCATCAGGTACTGGAGGAATAAAAATATTTTTGTATTTTGAATTTTTTAAAACTTTTCCATTTGCAACACAATTTAAGGCACATCCTCCTGATAAGACAAGATTTTTTGATTTTGATAATGAATAACTTTTATCTATTAATTTAAAATATGTTTCTTCAAAAACTTTTTGGGTAGCATGCGCTATATTAAAATAATTTTTATTTAAATTTTTACCTATTTCATTTTGTTTTATAGATAAATATTTCTCTAATTCTTGATTAAAATATTTTGGTCTATGAAACATATAGTGGTTAAAATACTTTAGGTCTAAATGAAAAAGATTTTTTTTATCAAAATTAATAAGCTTTTTAACTTTTCCATAAAAATTAGAGTTTTGGCCGTATGCACTTGCACCCATTAATTTCCACTCTTCACCTTGAGGTTTAAAACCACAAAATTCAGTAAATGTAGAATAAAAAGAACCTAATGAATGAGGAAAATTTTGAGCACTTATTTTTTTAATCTTATTATTTTTTGCATTAAAAAAACCTACGCACTCGTTTTCACCAAAAGCATCCATTGTTAAGATATTTGCATTCGAAAAACCTGACAAAAAAAATGAGCTCGCATGCGAAAGATGGTGATTGACAAAAAAAACTTTTATTTTTTTATTATTCTTTAAATACAAATTTTGTACAAAAAAATCTTTATTAATATTTTTAATATCTCTCAGCATATAATTTAATGTTGAGGATAGTATTGAAGGAATATGACTATAATTTTGAGACGCATTAATATCAAATTTTTCTAAATTTATAAGTGGATTCCATGAAATGGCTAGCGAGTCTATTTCTTCAAACTTAATATTCGCTCTATCTAAACAAAAATGAATTGCGTTTATGGGAAATTTTCTAGTTCTTTTTTCTCTACTTAGCCTTTCCTCTTCAATTGCTGCAACAATTTTGTTATCCTTAATTAAAGAAGCAGAGGTGTTGTAACCGATTGAATTTAATCCTAAAATATATTTTGCCATCAAGAATTAGCATCTATAAATATTTTGGCATTTAGTAATTTAAATAAAAAATTTGAATTTTCTTTTATCATTTCTTTACTTTTTAAAATACTTATTACTTTATATTTATCAACTATTTTATAAATTTCAGATTTTTGTTTAAATATATATAGAATTTTTTTTGATTGGAAGTTTAATAGTTTTTCTGGGGATATATTGAAACCAATTTTTTCGTAATTATCTATTATATGGTCAGGGCTTATCTTTTTTAAACTTTTTCTCAAAATAAATTTTGCAAATCCATTATTTATATAATTCTTTTCCTCTAAATTTATAATATATTTATATAGTTTGCTATTTAAATATGGAGATCTATTTTCTATAGAAAATTGCATCGCATTAATATCCTCTTCTTGAAGCAGTAATGGCACACTCTCTGAAAACATTTCATTAATCATTCTGTTTTTTAAAAAAGATTTTGTAAATTTTTTTTCAATAAAAGGAAAATCAAATTTTTTTATTCCAAATTCCTTAGATTGATTTTTACCTTTCACAATTCTAATATTGTTGTTATTTTTTGAGTAATTCTCATAATCTTTAAAATCCTTATTTCTAATTAACGGTTTAATTTTTTTTGACCAGTTTAATAAACTTTTTCTAAATAACTTTTTATTTTTTTTAATATCATTTAAATAAGCTAAATGATGATCATAATATCCAGAAAAAACTTCATCTGAACCACCCCCACTAATGATAACTTTTATATTATTTTTTGAAATTTCTTTAAACATTAACCACTGAATATATGAAGTAACAGTTAAAATGGGATATTTTCTATGTTTAATAATTTTCTTTATATTTTCTAGTGTTTTATTTTTATTAACTTTTATCCATTTGTGTTTTAATTTTAAATCTTTAATAGTTTTATCAACCATCTCGAACTCATCATATTTTTTATCATCTGTAAAAACTGTGAAACATTTTATTTTTTTTTTCAAAATCTTTTTTGCTATGCTGACTAAGCCTGTTGAATCAATTCCACCACTTAAACAAAAACCTATCGGTCTATCTGAAATGGTAGAGTCTGCAACGATTGTTGCTAGAATTTTTTTAGTTTTTTTAACAACTTGATTTAATGATTCTTTATTTTTGTTTTTGTCTAGAAATTTAAAATACTTAAAATTTTTTTTATTTAAATTTTTATCTATTTCTATATATGAACCCGCTGGTACTTTTGTAATTTTATTAAAGAAATGACTATTATCTTTATGAAGATGTCTGTGGTCCAAAAAAAGATATCTTTTTAAATATTCTAAATTTACTTTTAATTCATCTTTTAAAAATTTTTTAAATATAGAAATCTCCGAGCTAAAATATAAAGTTTTACTTGTTTTAATGTACCATAAAGGTTTTTCTCCAAAACGGTCTCTACACAAAATCAGTTTCTTAGTTTTTTTATTATAAAGAGAAAAGGCCCACATTCCCTCAATTTTATTTAAGGCTGCTTTTAAACCTTTAAAATAAATAAGTTTAATTAACACTTCTGTATCTGAATTAGTTTCAAATTTTATATTTTCTTTTTTCATCTCACTCTTAATTTTATTAAAATTATATATTTCACCGTTAAAACAGATTATTAAATTTTTAAATAAAAATGGCTGGTTTGATCTGCTATTTTGATCTTGAATTGCAAGTCTTGTAAAACCAAAAAATAGATGGTTTTTTTTTGAATTTAAATTTAAATAGCTTTGACTGTCTGGTCCTCGGTGTTTTAATTCTTTTACTATTTTTTTATGATCTAAATCTAATTTTTTTAAAGAAGTATATCCCACAATTCCACACATTATATTTTTCCTTCTATTTAATTTTTTTGGCAATTTTAAGTATACTACTTAGTCCAATAAATCTATCTTTTGACTGCTTAATAATCTTTTTAATGAAATCATAATCTTTTGGAGTATCTATTGAAAAATTTAGATGACTTAAATTTTTCTTTAAAGAAATATTCTTTATTTTAAATCTATCTTTATTTCTATAAAAATATGATGTTATATGTTCTTGATCATTTTTATTATTAGAAACAGCTTTTAAACTTCTTAATATAATTTTTGAATTGATAACTTCTACTGACTGACCCTTGGGATAAGATCTTTTTAGAGTGTTAGTAACTATATCAACTTTATTTTTTTTAAATATCTTTATATATTTATCAATTATTTTTGGATCTATTAATGGACTGTCTGCTGTTACTCTTATAAAATTATCAATTTTCTCAGCATTAATTAATTTATAATATCTTAAATAAACATTATTTAAATTTGACCTATAAAAAGATATTTTTTTTTTTTTACAAAATTTAGCTATAAGATCGTCTTGAATAGAATTTGAGGTTGCAACTATAATCTTTTTAACTTCTTTTGATTTTTTTATCCTTTTAATAACTCTTTCCAAAATAGATCTATTAAAAATTTTTCTCATAACTTTTTTTGGAAGTCTCTTTGAATTTATTCTAGCTTGTAAAATACAGATCATAAAAGTTGAAAATTAGATTATATATATACACTTCAAAGAAAAAATGTTAATTATAATAATGAAGTCAAATATATATCCTAAAACAAACAAAACTTATTTAAAAAAAAAAGTTAATATTAAAGAATATTTTAAAATAGTTATCAAATACTTAGACAGATTTAAGGAAAATATAGATTTAGTAGATATAGGTTGTGCATCAGGAGATTTTTTAAAATTATTATCTGATAAAAGAAAATTTTCATTAACAGGAATAGATTTTTCAAAAACATCTTTAAATTTAGCAAAAAAAAAGGTTCCTAGTGCAAATTTTATATTAAAAGATTTAAAGAAAAAAATAAGTTTAGATAAAAAATTTAATATTTGTACTTGTCTTGGAACATTATCAGCATTTGATAATAAATTTACAATAATTAATAAATTATTAAATATAGTTAAAAAAAAGGGAGAATTAATTATATTTGATCTCATAAATGAGAATGATGTAAATGTCCTAGTAAGATTCCAAAAAAATTATGAGAAAAAAACTGAGTGGCTTTCTGGTTTTAATACCTTTTCAAAAAACTACTGGGCACAAAACTTAAGAAAAAATACTAAAGTAAAATCTTTTTCTTTCGAAAAATTTAATATTAAAATTAAAATTCCAAAAAATAAAAAGAACCCAATGTTAACTTGGACTATCAAATCAAAAAATAGAAATCAAATAACAGTTGGGACTGGACAACTATTAAATTACTATTTTATTAAAATAAAATTAAAATGAAATATCTCTCTTAATTTTTTAAAAATTTTTTTCAGTGCATAAATCAAGCCAATTGAGCTATTAGTACTGGTCAGCTTCACACATTACTGCGCTTCCACAT
>MDSV01044788.1_pt1 | contig 20105 bp, 21 predicted proteins | sample 810851 | NCBI WGS metagenome assembly MDSV01 (sample SAMN05326640, study PRJNA326480) | marine metagenome | isolation source: seawater | place: Atlantic Ocean: North East | collected 2012 | reverse complement strand
ATCCCTAATTTCTTTAAATTTTCCTTTATTATTAGTGCCTATCAACAAATTAATATTTTTTTTTTTAACACCTAGCATTTTTTAATTTTCTTACCATATTACTGTCTATGGAAAAAGAACAAAGCTTTAAATCTAAAGATGAAAAAGATCAGTCTATAGACCTGAATGATAATAAGAACCAAGATAAAATAAAAACTGAAAAAGAAAATTCTAGCACTGACGAAGACAAAAAAGAGGAAAAAAAAGTATCTTTAGAAGATATGTTAAAAGATACTGAAGATAAATTAGCTAGAACTCTTGCAGAAATGGAGAATCAAAGAAGACGTTTTGAAAAAGAAAGAGAAGATGCGTTTGAATACGGTGGTTTTATTTTTGCGAAAGAAGCTCTTAGTATAATTGATAATCTTGAACGATCAAAACAGGTTCTAGAAAACGATGAGACTTTAAAGAATACTGAGGCACTAAAAAAAATACTTGAACATTTAAAAATCTTAAACGACGATTTAATATCAATTTTCTCTAAGAATAATATTCAACCAATAAAATGTTTAAATAAAAAATTAGATCCAAATTTTCATCAAGCTATGATGGAAATTGAGGATAATGACAAAGAACCAGGTACTATCATTCAAGAAATACAAAAAGGTTTTACAATCAAAGACCGGCTTTTAAGGCCATCACTCGTGGGTGTTTCTAAAAATACAGCAAAGATTGATCAAAAAGTTAAGAAAAACAATGAAAATATTGAAAATAAATAATGTTTCGATCAACTTGTAGAATTAAATTTAAACACTATATGAAGGAGAAAGAAATAAATTATGAGTAAAATAATTGGTATTGACCTTGGAACAACAAATTCATGCGTGGCTATCATGGAAGGTAGTCAAGCAAAAGTTTTAGAGAATACTGAAGGCGCAAGAACTACACCTTCTGTTGTAGCATTTACTGACGAAAAAGAAAAACTGATTGGACAACCAGCTAAAAGGCAAGCTGTAACAAATCCTGAAAATACAATATTTGCAGTAAAAAGATTAATTGGTAGAAATTTTGAAGACACTACTGTTAAAAAAGATATAGAGGCAGCGCCATTTAAAATTGTTAATTCAGAAAAAGGTGACGCTTGGATAGAAGCTAAAGGTGAAAAATATTCACCATCACAGATCTCTGCGTTTATTCTTCAGAAAATGAAAGAGACTGCAGAAAAATATTTAGGTCAAGCAGTTACTAAAGCAGTTATAACAGTTCCTGCATACTTTAATGATGCACAAAGACAGGCAACTAAGGACGCTGGAAAAATTGCAGGTTTAGAAGTATTAAGGATTATTAATGAACCTACTGCTGCATCATTAGCATATGGATTAGACAAAAAACAAAATAAAAAAATAGCTGTTTATGATTTAGGTGGAGGAACATTTGATGTTTCAATTTTGGAATTGGGTGATGGTGTTTTTGAAGTAAAATCTACTAATGGAGATACCTTTTTAGGTGGTGAAGACTTTGATAACTCGATTGTAGAATATTTAGTTTCAGAATTTAAAAAAGATAATGGAATTGATTTGAAGTCTGACAAGCTAGCTCTTCAAAGATTAAAAGAAGCAGCTGAAAAAGCAAAAATAGAGCTATCGGCTGCTGAACAAACAGATATTAATTTACCATTTATTACTGCTGATAAAACTGGTCCAAAACATATCAATTTAAAAATGACTAGAGCTAAACTTGAGGCACTTGTAGAGGATTTAATCGCAAGAACTATTCCACCCTGCAAAACAGCTTTAAAAGATGCTGGTATTTCAGCTAATGAGATAAACGAGATTGTTTTAGTTGGTGGAATGACAAGAATGCCTAAAGTAATAGAAGAAGTAAAAAACTTTTTTGGAAAAGAACCAAATAAAAGTGTGAACCCTGATGAAGTAGTTGCGATGGGCGCAGCAATTCAAGCTGGGGTTCTGCAAGGAGATGTGAAAGATGTCCTTCTCCTAGATGTAACTCCATTATCTCTTGGAATTGAAACACTAGGTGGTGTTTCAACAAAATTAATTGAAAAAAACACTACTATTCCCACAAAAAAAAGCCAAGTTTTTTCAACTGCTGAGGATAATCAGCCTGCTGTTTCAATAAGAGTGCTTCAGGGTGAAAGAGAAATGGCATCAGATAACAAAATACTTGGTAATTTTGAACTAGTTGGTATTGCACCAGCTCCAAGAGGTGTTCCTCAAATTGAAGTTACCTTTGATATTGATGCTAACGGTATTGTTAATGTTTCAGCAAAAGATAAAGGGACAGGAAAAGAACAAAAAATTCAAATTCAAGCATCAGGAGGATTAAGTGATGAAGAAATCCAAAAAATGGTAAAAGATGCTGAGGCTAATAAAGAGGCTGATAAAAAGAAAAGAGAGTCAGTTGATGTTAGAAATCAAGCTGACACTTTAATTCATTCAACAGAAAAGAATTTAAAAGAGCATGGCTCAAAAGTATCTGATGCTGACAAAAAAGCGATTGATGATGCCTCTACTTCATTAAAAGAAACTCTTAAAGGTGAAGATATCGAGGAAATTAAAAAGAAAACTGAAACTCTCGTACAAGCATCGATGAAACTAGGAGAAGCAATTTATAAATCACAACAAAGCACAAAAACTGACTCTGATAAAGATGAGGGAAAAGATAATAAAGGTAAAAAAGACGATAATGTTGTTGATGCGGATTTTGAAGAAGTAAAGGACGAAAAAAAGGACGATAATCAAGAAAAAAGCGCTTAAACTGACATCTAATTGTCTGGGTAAAATAAAATGGCAAAAAGAGATTACTATGATGTCCTCGGTGTAAAAAAAAGTGCAAGTCCAGACGAATTAAAATCAGCTTACAGAAAACTTGCTGTTAAATATCACCCAGATAAAAATCCTGGGGATAAATCTGCTGAAGATAAATTTAAAGAGGCCAGTGAGGCTTATGGCATTCTTTCAGACAAATCAAAAAAAGAGAATTACGATAACTTTGGTCATGCTGCTTTTGAAAACGGTGGAGGACAAAGAGGAGGATTCGGTGGATTTGGAGGATTTGGAGGATCAGATTTTTCAGATATTTTTGAGGATTTTTTTGGCGATTTTGGAGGTGGAAAAAGTTCTAGAAGTAGAAATTCAAACAACCGTGGTACAGATTTAAGATATGATTTATCAATATCGCTTGAAGAAGCTTACTCTGGAAAAAAAGAGAATATTCAATTTTCAACTTCTGAAAAATGTAATACTTGCAAAGGTAACGGGTCTAAACCAGGCTATACACCTGAAAGATGCTCTTACTGTGGTGGAAATGGAAAAATAAGATCAAATCAAGGCTTTTTCACAGTACAACAAACTTGTCCTCAATGTACAGGAAGTGGCGAAGAAATTACAAATCCTTGTAACGGCTGTAATGGAAGTGGAAATAATCAAACGACAAAAAAAATCTCCGTTACTATTCCAAAAGGTGTTGACGATGGAACAAGAATTAGGTTAGCTGGTAAAGGTGAAGCTGGAACTAGAGGAGGCTCTAGTGGTGATTTATATCTTTTTATTAATGTTAAATCTCATGAATTATTTAAAAGATCAGATGTAAATTTATTTTTTGAATTTCCAATATCTATAGCTGATGCTACTCTAGGAACAACAATAGAGATACCTACAATTGATGGAAAAAAAGCAAAAATAAAAATACCTGACGGAACTCAAAATGGAAAACAATTTAGACTTAAAGGAAAAGGTATGCCATTTATGCGAAGAGCAGATTATGGTGACTTGTATATTCAGGTAAAAACAGAAGTTCCTGTATTTTTAAACAAAGAACAAAAAGAACTTATGGAAAAATTTCGAAAAATAGAAAATGAAAAATCTAATCCAAGTATTAAAAAATTCTTTCAAAAAGCAAAAAATTTTTGGAGTAATTAATTTAAGATGAAATCATTTGAAAAAAAACCACCAAAATGGAATTCAAATGAAATTATAGAAGAAATAAAAAATTTTTTAGAAATCTATGAAAATAGACCTATCAAGAATAATAAAAATGGAATGAGATTTCCTCATATGTTTGCCACTTATTTTATTTTGAAAAAAATTAAACCAAGTTTTGTTGTAGAATCCGGTGTTTTCAAAGGTCAATCAACTTGGTTAATTGAAAATACATTGCCCAATGCAGATATTTTATCAATTGATATTGATTTAAATCAAAGAGAATATGTATCTAAAAAAGTAACTTACTCTGACATTGATTTTAAATATCAGAATTTTTCAAAGATTCCTTCGGATGCACTAGTCTTTTTTGATGATCATGTAAATCATTACGAAAGATTGATGCAGTCAAAATTTTTTAATATAAAAAATATTATTTTGGAAGATAATTATCCAGTAAAAGAAGGTGATTTTTATAGCTTAAAACACTCATACAATAATGATGGCTTTATTCATAACTACTCAAAAATAAGTTTGGTAAAAACTTTTGGAGTTTTTTTAAATGAAATTTTAAAAAAAATATATTTTAAAAATTATATTTTTAAATTAGATAAAATCAAATCAAGACTAAGAGATCACCCTTTTAATATAAATGATTTTAAAAATATTGAAAAAAATTTAGAGATTTATTTTGAATTCCCCAATATTTCAAAACTTGTTGATAATAATTTAAAGTTATCCGATGAAGAATTTAGTTCTTATAACTATATTACATATATAAAATTACACTAATTTATCTTTTTATAATTAAAATCTTTAATTAACGCATTAATTATATATATTTTACACTTTATAATAAAAGGAAACTAAATGAGTAAAATTAATCTCACTATAACCGGTTGCATGGGTAGAATGGGCCAACAACTTATTAAATCCGCAAAGAAAGATAAAAAATTTAAGATTATTAGTCTCACTGAAAGTAAAGTTTTAAATAAAAAAATTTCTGGATTTAATATAGAAAGTAACAGTGAGAATGCATTTAAAAAAACTGATATAATAATAGATTTTACAATTCCAAAATGTACTTTTGAGGTATTAAGGATTGCATCTAAACTTAAAAAAAAAGTGATAATAGGTACAACTGGTTTTAGCAAAAAAGAAGAGGAACAAATTAAAAAAATTTCCAAAAAAATTCCAATTTTGAAAGCTGGTAATATGAGTTTGGGTATAAATCTGCTAATGTACTTAACAGAGATTGCATCTGGTTCTTTAGGAAAAAAATTTTTAAGCAAAGTATTTGAAATACACCATAAAAACAAAAAAGATTTTCCATCAGGAACTGCTTTAATGTTAGGTAAAGGAATAGCAGTGGGTAAAAAAAAAAATTTCTATAATTTAATAGGAAAAAAATATTTTAATAAACAAAATTTCCCTTATGGAAAGAAAATTAATTTTAATTCAATCAGAAAAGGAGAAATTATTGGTGAACATGAAGTACAATTCTCAAGTGGTAAAGAAATAATAACTTTAAATCATGAGGCGTTTGATAGAGCTTTATATTCAGAGGGAGCATTAACTGCTGCGAAATGGTTATCGACAAAAAAACCAGGGCTATATTCAATGAGAGATCTTATGAATTTTAAATAATGAATGTATCTCAAAGATCTAAAATAATTTTAAAGATTCTAAATAAAACTTATCCAACAATTAAGGTTCCACTACAAAGTAGAAATATTTTCACATTATTGATCTCTGTACTTCTGTCGGCTCAGTGTACTGATGTAAATGTAAATAATGTTACAAAAAACATTTATCCAAAATACAATCATCCAAAACATTTTGTAAAACTAGGTCGCAAAAAAATTGAAAAATTAATTAAAAAGATTGGTATTTTTAGAATTAAATCAAAAAGTATTTATAATCTTTCCAAAATTTTAGTTAAAAACCATAAAGGAAAAGTTCCAATGACATTTGAAGAACTAGAAAAACTTCCAGGTGTTGGACATAAAACAGCAAGTGTTGTGATGTCTCAAGGATTTGGGTATCCTGCTTTTGCAATTGATACTCATATTCATCGACTTGCACAAAGATGGGGATTAACTAATGGTAAAAATGTTGTCCAAACCGAAAAAGATTTAAAAAAATTATTTCCAAAAAAAAGTTGGAATAAGCTTCATCTTCAAATAATTTATTATGGAAGAGAATATTGTAAAGCAAGGAGTTGTTATGGTTTGACTTGTAAAATATGTACTTCTTGTTATCCTAAAAGAAAAAAACCCGTTATAACTAAAAAAGCTTAATATGAAAATTCTAGGTATTGGTAATGCAATTGTTGATGTAATTTGCAAAGTAGAAGAGAACTTCCTAACTCAATACGAATTATCTAAAGGAAATATGAAATTAATTTTTGATGAAAATGAATTTAAAAAATTATTATCTTATCTTAAAATTGAAAAAACTATTTCAGGTGGTTCAGTCGCAAACTCAATAGTAGGTTTATCCCAACTTGGTAACACCGTAGGTTTTATAGGAAAAGTTTCTGATGACGATTTTGGAGAAAAATACGAAAAAGGTCTTCAAAAAGAAAATGTTAGTTTTATCTATTCAAAAAAAAAGGAGAGTCTTCCTACAGGAACATGTTTAATATTAATTACGCCAGACTCAGAGAGAACTATGTGTACTTTTTTAGGAACTGCAGGAAAGATCAACGAAAATGATATTGACATTAATTCAATAAAAACTAGTGAAATGATTTTTTTAGAGGGTTATTTATGGGACGAAGGGGATCCCAAGAGAGCTTTTGATAAAGCCATTAATGGAGCAAAAAAAGTTGCCATGTCGCTTTCTGATAAATTTTGTGTAGATAGACATAAGGTCCAATTTTTAGACCTAGTAAAAAATAGATTAGATATAACTTTTGCCAATGAAGAAGAAATGATGTCTTTAATTAATGCTAAAAGTTTCAAAGATGTTCTTACATTCGCTAAGCAAATTGGTAAAAAAATAATAATTACTAGAGGTGAAAAGGGTGCAGTTTCAATTAATGGAAATGAGATAGTGGAGGTTGGTGTTAAAAATGATCTAAATATAATTGATTTAACAGGTGCAGGTGATTTATTTGCAGCTGGATATCTTCATGGAATAATAAATAATTTAAATGAAAAAAAGTGTTTAGAAAAAGGTAGAGAAATGTCAACAAAAGTCATTCAACAAATCGGGGCTCGACTTTAGTTATATTTATCTTTTCTTTCTTTTAAAACTTCCTTTTCCTTTTTTAGGTCTAATAATTTTAGGTTTAAATTTTTTTGTAAATAGATTTTTTGCTATTATATTTTTTTTTTTTTTAAATTTTATATCCATTTTTTTCACTAATAATAAAACTTTCATCAAAGAATTTATTATATATTTTTTTTCTTAATCTATAGATATGCGTTTCAACAGTATGTGTTTCAAGATCTGATTGATATCCCCACACTTGATCTTGTAATTGATTAATACTTATCGGTTTTTTATTTCGGTATAAATAAAGAATTATATTGGACTCTTTTTCAGTTAGTTTTAAAATTTTATCCTTTAAAGACATAACTCTAGAATTTAAATTTAGATTATATTTACCAATTTTAATTTCAGATTGATTTTGAAAATTGTTTTTTAAAATTTCTATATTTATTTTTTCAACCAATTTTGATAATTTTATCGGAAAGTCTTTTAATATAAGCTGACTTTCAATATTTGAAATTTTTTTTTTGGCTAATATTAAATCAAAATTTATATCACCTAGCTTTTCTGCTTCTAATTTGTCAGTATTGATCTCTTCTAATTCATAATTAATCTGTGGTTTGAGCTCATTTAAAATATTATAAAGCTCTTGAAAATTATAAATAATTAATTTTTTTAGAATATTCATATATATTTAATTAATATGATAATTATTTTAAAAAATAAAAATACCCTTAAAATTGACGATTTTTATTTAAAATGCTGTATTGGCAAAAAAGGTTTGAGCTCATTTAAAATTGAGGGTGATAAAAAAACACCCAAAGGAGTTTTCTTTCTAGAAAACCTTTACTATAGGAAAGACAGAATTAAATTACCAAATACTAAATTAAAACAAATAAAAATAAAACCCGATATGGGTTGGTGTGATGATATTTTAGACAAAAATAAATATAACAGATTAATAAAAATTAATAAAAAAATTCATCATGAAAAACTCTACAGAGCGGATAATAAATATGATTTGATAATACCGATCAAATACAATTTTAATAAACCAATATTAAAAAAAGGAAGTTGTATATTTATTCATTTAACAAAAAATTTTAGACCAACAGATGGTTGTATAGCATTAAAGAAAAATGATTTTATGATTCTATTAAAATTAATAAATAAACATACAAAAATTAAAATTATTTAGAAATTCTATTACCAAAAATACTTGTACCAATTCTTAAGTAAGTAGATGAATTTTCCGTTGCTGTTAAATAATCTCCAGACATACCCATACTCAACTCATTTAAATTTATTTTTGAATTCAAATTTTTCATTTCTTTAAAGAATTGAACTGGATCGGAGTTTGCCGGCGGAATACACATTAAACCAATAATATTCAAATTAATTTTTTTGCAATAAGTATAAAAATCAATTATTTCATTTTGATCTATTCCTGATTTTTGTTTTTCATTTCCTACATTTACTTGAATAAAAATTTTTAAAGATTTATTTAATTTTTTTTGTTCATTTGAAATTTTTAAAGCTAATTTTTCACTATCTAATGAATGTATGTAATCAAATAACGAGATAGCTGATTTAACTTTGTTAGTTTGTAATTTTCCTAACATATGAAGACTAATTTTATTTTTTTTCTTTATTTCAGTCCATTTATCAACTGCTTCTTGTACTTTGTTTTCTCCAAAATCTTTATGACCATAACTGATTAAAGGCATAATATTACTAATGTCAAAAGTTTTTGAAACAGCTATAATTTTAGGGGGATTTTTTCTTTTTAATTTTATTGATTTTTCTTTTATTTTGTTTTCAATGTTTAAAAAACTTTTAATGGTGTTATGCATAATATTAACGAAAAATATTACTTTATTAAAGAGCTAGACACAAATATATTTAATATACCACCAAAAGATACAATAATTATTTATAGAAATTATTCAAAAAAAAATTTTGAACTTAAAAAATTATTGTTTTTTAAAGAATTTTTGAAAAAAAAAAAAATTAAATTATTATTGTCAAACAACATCCGGTTAGCTCTTAAATTTGATTTCGATGGTGCCTATATTCCTTCATTTAATAAGGACATTAGACATTTAAATTATTCATTTAAAAAAAACTTTATTTTAATTGGCTCTGCTCATAATCTCAAACAAATAAAAGAGAAAGAAAAACAAAAAGTAAATAGAATCTTTATATCTTCTCTATTTAAAAAAAATGAAAATTATTTAGGTATTAATAAATTTAAAATTCTTACAAATTTAACTGACAAAAAAGTTATTGCCTTAGGTGGCATATCTAAAGAGAATTTAAAAAAAATAAATCTTATTAATTGTTTTGGCTTTGCTGGAATAACTTTTTTTTCAAAAAAAAAGGCCCCTTAAAAAAGGGGCCTTTAGAATTAATTTTTCTAAAATTAATTAGAATGCAAATGCAACACTGATTTCTTTAACAGTATCATCAGTACCTGATGTACCACCAACATTATCAGATGAGTTAGCAAATGCAGCAATAGTCATTGATCCCATTGTGTATGACGCAGCAAAACCAGAATCTTCTTGATCTGATTTAGAAGCAGATTCAAACTCAACAGTTGACATACCGTAAGATATAGACAGGTCTTCATTTACTGCAAATGAAATTGCAACATGATTTCTGTCTTGATCAGAGTTAGCAGCATCTTTATCTAAAGATGTTGTTTGTGCTCCAACAGTAACTGCACCAGTTGCATAAGTTACACCTGCTGTCCAAATGTCATCACCATTGTTTACAGTTGTTCCAGATTTGTCTGCTTTTCCATAAAATACAGACATTCCATCCATAGGATCAGCTGAAATTACAAGTGACTTAGATGATGTAGCTGTTGTTGCAGCGACTGCAGCATCTTTGTTGTATGATGCACTTACACCGAACATACCAAATGAATTAGTATAACCTAATGTGTTACCATCATCGATAGCAGCCACACCATTAGCTTGACCGTCTAGGTCATCCCATACTTCTTCACCAGCTGTTGGCATTTTATCATCATATGCTGAAATACCAGTTAAACCAGATTCATTAGCTATTGATAAAGTACCTGCATCTCCCATATCTAATGATAGAGTATGAGAAGAAAATGCACCACCGTCAATTGCTTGTGAATAAGAGATTGACATTCCATTATCTAGATCACCTGATCCAGTAAATGAAAGTGTATTTGTTGTTGAATATGGATTTCCAGTTACTTCAGTTTCATCTTGAGAAACATAAGTTACTTTAGCTGTTCCAGTTACATCTAATGCACCTGCAAAAGCCGAAGTCGCAACTAGAGAACCTGCTAATGCAGATAATCCAATTTTTTTCAAGTTTGTCATTTTGACTCCTTTTATTGTTTATAATTAATTATAATTAAGGATAATTATCATTAAAATGGCTTATCTAAGGTTAAAATACTTATTAATATGCAAATAATTTCAATATTGTTGCATTTCTGCAACTTAAATCTATGTAATTAATGTTTTTAATGTACAATTCACCACAAACAATTTACTTAGTAAAAATATCAATTTTTTTACTTTATACATAAAATTATGAGAAAAATTATAGCCATTGTAACCTTTTTTTCACTTTGCGCGTTATTGCTTAATTCTTGCGGGATATACAGGCCAGTAGATGCAAAAAAATACCCACCCCAGCCAGAGAAAAGAATAAAAAAAAATATGGAAGAAGGAAAGGGTATAAGAATTTTTGGTGGAAATGATAATAAAGGTGGTTCATTTGAATTTGCAAATTCTAATCCTTTATGGAGAGCATCATTAGAAACCATAGAATTCATGCCTTTATTATCAGTTGATTATGGTGGAGGGTTAATTATTACTGACTGGTTTTCTGAAAACAATGAGAATGAGTCAATTAAAATTTCCATTCAATTTTTAAGTAATGAAGTTAGATCGGATGCATTAAAAATATCAGTTTTTAAAAGAGTATGTAACTCTGAAGAAAACTGCAAAACATCAAATTTTCAATCTAAAATTAATCAAGAGTTAAAACTTGCAATTCTTAAAAAAGCTGCACAATTTGAAAAAGATGATACTAAAAAAAATAGTCGCGCATACAACACAATACCCAAAGATTAATCTAATTTAAATTAAACTTTATTTGTGGATAGATATAATTTTAAATTAACTGAAAGTAAGTGGCAAAAACACTGGTTAGAAAATAAAGTTTTTAAATCAGAAATAGATGTTAATAAAAAAAAATTTTATTGCCTAGAAATGTTTCCTTACCCCTCAGGGAATATTCATATGGGACATGTTAGAAATTACACGATTGGTGATGTACTAGCTAGATATAAGGGACTTAACAATTTTAATGTTTTGCATCCTATGGGATGGGATTCATTTGGAATGCCTGCTGAAAATGCAGCAAAAACAAATAATCTCGATCCAAAAAAATGGACTGAGGAAAATATCGCAAACATGAAAAAACAATTAAAAAAATTAGGTCTCTCAATAGACTGGGACAGAGAAATTTCCACTTGTTCACCTGATTATTATAAGCACCAACAGAAAATTTTTCTTGAGCTTTATGATAAAGGTTTAGTTTATAGGAAAGAAAGTTATGTAAATTGGGATCCAATAGATAAAACAGTACTAGCCAATGAGCAAGTTGTTAATGGAAAAGGATGGAGATCAGGAGCTCCAGTTCAAAGAAAAAAATTAAATCAATGGTTTTTCAAAATTTCACAATTTTCAGAAGACTTATTAAATGGTTTAGATCAATTAGACAACTGGCCAAATAAGGTAAAGATTATGCAAAAAAATTGGATAGGTAAATCTTTTGGTTGTGAAATTCCATTTAAAATTAATGGTAACAAAGAAATTAAGGAAATTAAATGTTTTACTACTAGACCTGACACCCTTTTTGGGATGTCTTTTTTAGCTTTATCAATAGATCACCCATTAGCAAAATATTACGAAGATGATGAAAATTTTATAAAGTTTAGACAAGAATGTTCAAAAACTGGAACAACAGAAGAGTCAATAGCACAAGCAGAGAAGATTGGATATAAAACAAACCTCACTGCTAAAAATCCTCTCGATATTGATCTAAATGTTCCAGTATATTTTGCAAATTTTGTACTTATGGATTATGGATTTGGGGCTGTTTTTGGATGTCCAGCCCATGACCAACGTGATCTTGATTTTGCAATAAAATATAGTTTACCAATTAAAACAGTTGTTAAACCTCAGGATCATAAAGGTGAGTATAGAGTTAAGGACCAAGCCTATACAGAAAAAGGCATAATAATTAATTCTTCAGAACTAAATGGTCTTAAAGCACCAGAACAATCAATCTCAAAAACAATTGAAATTTTAGAAAAAAAAAAATTAGGAAAAAAGAAGATAAATTATAGATTGAAAGATTGGGGAATATCGAGACAAAGATATTGGGGTTGTCCTATTCCAATAGCTTATGATGAGCATAATAATGTGGTAAAAATTCCGATTGAGCAATTACCTGTTCAACTTCCAGATAATATAGATTTGAAGACTCAAGGAAACCCCTTAGATCAACAAAAAAAATGGAAAGAAATAATCATAGACGGAAAAAAATGTACTCGCGAAACTGATACACTAGACACATTTGTTGATTCGTCTTGGTATTTTTTAAGATTTTGTTCTCCCAAAAATACTGATCAAGAGTTTAACTTGAATGAAACAAACTATTGGATGCCTGTTGATCAATATATTGGTGGTGTAGAGCATGCTATATTGCATCTTCTTTATTCAAGATTTTTTGTAAGAGCAATATCAGCAGAAAACAAAAATTTTATTTTAAACGAACCATTTAATGGATTATTTACACAAGGTATGGTTTGCCACACAACTTTTAAAGATGAAAATAACAATTGGCTTTTCCCAAGCGAGGTTGAAACTAATGATGAAAAAAATTATTTCTTAAAAAATAATCCTGATAAAAAAGTCATTGTTGGGCCACCAGAGTCAATGTCAAAATCTAAAAGAAATGTAATAGACCCATCACTTATGATTGAAAGATATGGGGCAGATGCAGTAAGATTATTTATATTATCTGATAGCCCGCCAGAAAAAGAAATTTTATGGTCTGAAAACGGAATGATTTCATCTTTCAAATTCATCCAAAAAATATGGAGAATAAATAATAAAATTAATAGTATAATTAATGATAATTCAACATTAGATAGAACTAAAGACCAAACTGAAGAGTTTATAAAATTTGTAAATACATATATTTACAAAGTGACAAAAAATTTAGATAATTTCAGCTATAATGTAATTATTGCTAATTTTCATGAATTGTTTAACAAACTAAATCAAAAGGTAGATTTTTTTATCAAAACTTCAGTTCTAAAAGAATATTACGCAAAAATATTAATCTTAATTTCACCGATAATTCCACATATTTCCTCTGAATGTATGGCAAATATGAATATTGATATTGAATATTCATGGCCAAAATACCAGGAAAAATATTTAAAAAAAGATAAGATAGATTTTGTAATACAAATAAATGGCAAAAAAAAATTATTATTAAATGAAAGCATTGATTCAAATAAAGATGAAATATACGCTAAACTAATGAATACAGAATATTTTAAGAAGAATTATAAAAATAAAAAAATAAAAAGGATTATTTTTATCAATAATAAATTGATGAACTTATTAATTGATTAATTATGAAAAATTTTATTATTCTATTTTTATTTTTAAGTCTCACAGCCTGCGGTTTTGAACCATTATTAGTAAAAAATAAATTAAATTTTTCTATAGAAAAATATCATTTAAATGAAAACCCATTAAATAATATAATCGACAATAGATTAAAATCTTTAAAAAAGAACAAAGAGTCCTCAAATAAATATAGTTTAAAAATCAACACAACCAATATCAAAAAAATATTATCAAACGATAATGAAGGTAATCCTTCAATTTTAAGACTTCAAATTGATTTAGATGCAAAAACATATGAGAAAAATGAATTAATACTTTCAAAAATTTACAGTAGGTCAATTGATTATAGAAATACCAAAAATAAATTTGAATTAAAAAAATATGAAAAAAAATTGCAAAAACAGCTTATGGACAAAATATTAAGTGAACTAACTCAAGATTTATATAGATTAAAGTGATTTTAAAATTTTATGAATTAAAAAATAATTTAAAAGACAAAAATTTATTTTTATTTTACGGTAAAAACAGTGGCTTAATTGAAGAGACAATTAACATAATAATTAAACCTAACGCATCGAAAAATATATATAATTACGATGAAAAAGAAATTATTGATAATACAGATTCTTTTAAAGAAACCATTCTAAATAACTCATTTTTTGAAAATGATAAGCTGATTATTATTAATAGAGTTACAGATAAAATTTTAGAAGTTATAGAAGAAATAATTGAAAAAAATATTGGAAATATAAAGGTTATTCTTAAATCAGACATTCTTGAAAAAAAGTCAAAAATAAGAACTTTTTTTGAAAAAAATTTGAAGACGATAGCTGTTCCATTTTATGAAGATAATGATCAAACAATGGTAGCAATTGCACAAAACTACTTTAAACAAAAAAATATTCAAATATCTTCTCAAAATATCAATTTAATTGTTCAAAGAGCAAAGGGTAATAGAATTAATTTAAAAAATGAATTGGAAAAAATTAGTAATTATATTCAAAATAAAAAATCAATTAATACTGATGAAATTATTAAACTTACAAATCTAGCTGAAAATTATAATATATCAGAATTAGTAGATCACTGTCTTGCTAAAAATAAAAAAAAAACTTTAAACATTTTAAATGAAAATAATCCATCAGATGAAGATAATATAATTATTTTAAAAACTTTTTTATTCAAATTAAAGAGATTAAAAAAACTTAAGTTAGAACTTAAAATAAATAAAAATACTGATTCTGTTTTATCTTCATTTAAACCTCCTATTTTTTGGAAAGATAAAGATATAATTAAACAACAATTGGATGTTTTGACTATAAATCAAATCAACCAACTAATGAATGAGGTTAGTAATATAGAACTTTTAATTAAGAAAAATTCTCAAATATCAAATTATATTACAAATAATTTTATTTTAGAAAAGCTATAAACTTTTAATAATTAGATTTTACTATTTCAATTATTTTATTTAACTGATCAATTTCTTTATATGAAAAAGTTATCGTTCCTTTATTTCTTTTATTGTTTCTAATTATAACGCTCAACCCAATTTTATCTGAAATTGATCTTTCTAAATCTTGAATGTTTGGGTCAATATTTCTTGCTGATATTTTGCTTCCTCTTTTAAGAGTTTTAACTAAATTTTCTAATTGTCTAACTGATAGTTTTTTTTCAATAGTTTTATTTGCAAGAAAAGAGGCATTTTCTAAACCAACTAGTATTTTAGCATGTCCAACAGATATAGTTTTTTCTTCAATAAATTTGAGAACATCAGAGGGTAAATTCAATATTCTTAAAGAATTAGTAATATAACTTCTGCTTTTTCCAATAAATTTTGCTACTTTTTCTTGGTCATAAGAAAAGTCATCTATTAGTTTTTTATAGCCTTGAGCTTCTTCCAATGGATTTAAATCGTATCTTTGAACGTTCTCTACAATCGCAAACTCTAAAGATTTTAAGTCGTCAACATTCGTAAGTACCACAGGGATTTCATGAAGACCCGCTCTCTGAGCAGCTATCCATCTTCTTTCACCAGCTATAATTTCATATTTAGAATTTTCTACTTTAGATTTTCTAACGATAATAGGTTGGATGACTCCTCTTTCTTTAATTGAGTTTGTTAAATCATTTAAACTGGACTCATTAAAATTTTTTCTAGGTTGATATCTATTTGGAAGCAACTCGCTGACTAATAATTTATTTGTTTTAATTTCGGTTCCAGTCTCACCTATTAAGGATGATAAGCCTCGGCCCAATCCTTTTCTTATTTTATTCATTATGCAGCGCTCCCTATTTTATTTTCTTGATTTATAAACTCATCAGTAAAATTGTAATATGATTTACTTCCAGGACAGTTTTTATCATATATTAAAACTGGTACTCCATGAGATGGTGCTTCTGATAATCTTACATTACGAGGTATCACTGTTTGATAAACTTTTTCCTTGAAATAATTTCTTGCCTCATCTTCAACTTGAGAAGATAATTTATTTCTCCTATCATACATCGTTAAAAGTATTCCTTGAATTTGTAATTGAGGGTTCAAATTTATTTTTATTCTATCTATTGTTTTCATAAGCTGTGTGAGACCTTCTAAAGCAAAAAATTCAGTCTGTAAGGGTACTAATAATGAATTTGAGGATACTAGAGCCATTACCGTTAACAAACTCAGCGATGGTGGACAATCTATAAGTATATAGTCATAATAAGTGCTAGAATCATTTAAATATGCGGATAATTTAACCTTTAAAATAAAGGCTCTATCTCCATCACCTGCTGTTTCGACTTCTAATCCTGACAAATCTACATTAGATGAGATTAGATCAAGGTTCTCAAATTTAGTTTTCTTTATTACATCTTTAATTAATTTTGTACCATTGAGAATTCCATAAATTGTTTCATCTGAATTATCAGTATTCGAAATTCCCAGTCCTGTTGTGGCATTTCCTTGAGGATCTAGATCAATAACTAAAATTTTTTTACCAAGCTGAGATAAAGCTGACGCAAGATTAATTACTGTAGTGGTTTTCCCTACTCCACCCTTTTGATTTATAATGGATATTATTTTCATGATAATTTTTTTTCTATTTTTTTGATATTTAATAAGAAGGAGTTTTCATTAGTTAAACTTTTTTTTTCTATGTAATCTAATTTCCAGTTTTTTTTTGAATCTTCAAATATTTTTTTTCCATTACTCCCCATAAAAAAAATTAAATTTTTATACTTAGAAAAATTTTCATAAACCAAGTCTAAAACTACGGGCATTGGTTTAAATGCTCTAGACATAATTGTTCCTGTTTCTAAATTTTTTATTTCAAAAATATTTTTTTGAATAATTTTTGTGTTTAAATTTAATTTTTTTGAGACTTCTCTTAAAAAAAGGCTCTTATGATAGCTTTTTTCGTATAAATGCACATCTATGCTGCTTTTTAAGTTTTTAAGCATTATCGCTATGATAATTCCAGGAAATCCCCCTCCTGATCCTAAATCTGTGGTTGTATTACTATTTAAATTAATAAAATCAATTATTTGCGCAGAATCTATTATATGTCTATCAATTATAGATTTTTTAGATGATGTTTTTTTGCTAATCAAGTTAATTTTTTCATTTTTTTCTAATATTAGTGATATATAATTTTCGAAGTCTAAATATGTTTCACGTGAAACATTCAAACCATTGAGTCTTGAATAATAATTTAAAATTTTTTGATCCATTAAGCTATATGCTTAATAGACTTTCTTTTGAGATGTGACAACAAAATATATACAGCAGCCGGGGTAATACCGTCAATTCTTAACGCCTGACCCATTGTTTTTGGTCTTATTTGCTTAAATTTAGCTTTTACTTCATTAGATAGACCTGAGAACTGATCATAATCAATATTATCAGGAATTAATAAGTTTTCATCCCTTTTAAATGCCAGAATATCTGCATTTTGTTTTTTCAAATACCCCCTATAATGAGAGTTAATTTCTACCTGTTCGTCGATTTCGCTTCCATAGTAAGGGATTTCAGGCCAAATATCCCTAATTTTTATCATGTCTACATCTTTTTGAGTAAGAATTTCTTCAGCAGACCTTAAAATCCCGTCTTTAGCAATTTTAATTCCATATTGATTGGCTTTAGAAGGCGAAATATTTAAATTAGACATTTGGACTGATATTTCACTAAGTTTTTTAAATTTATTATTAAATAAATCTGTTCTAAATTGTGAAATTAATCCAATCTTTATTCCTTTGTTAGTGAGTCTTAAATCAGCATTATCAGATCGAAGGCTTAACCGATATTCTGCTCGAGATGTAAACATACGATACGGTTCTGCAACGCCTTTTGTTACTAAATCATCAATCATTACCCCAATATAGGCATCTGATCTATCCAAAATAAAAGGTTCCATGTTTTTAAAAGAAAGAGCAGCATTAATCCCAGCAATAAGACCTTGCGCAGCAGCCTCCTCATATCCTGTGGTTCCATTAATTTGACCTGCTAAATATAAATTGCTTATTTTCTTTGTCTCTAATGTCAAAAAAAGCTCTCTAGGATCAACATAGTCGTATTCTATTGCATATCCTGGTCTAATAACTTTAACATTTTCTAAACCATTGATATTATTAAGTATTTCGTGCTGAACATTCTCAGGTAGTGAAGTTGATATTCCATTAGGGTAAATGGTATGGTCATTAAGACCTTCTGGCTCTAAAAATATTTGATGTCTAGTCTTATCGGCAAATTTTACAATTTTATCCTCTATTGAAGGGCAATATCTTGGGCCAACGCCTTGGATGCTACCAGAATACATAGCACTTTTAGATAAATTCTTTTGAATAATATTATGTACATTTTTATTGGTATAAGTCATTGAACACGATACTTGTTTGTTTAGATTTTTTTTTGTTAAAAAAGAAAAAAAATATGGATCATCATCTGCAAATTGCTTTTCAAGATTATCAAAATTAATAGATCTGGAATCTAATCTAGGAGGTGTTCCGGTTTTTAATCTTCCAATTTTAAATTCATATTTTTTCAGTTGCTCGCTTAAACCAGTGCTTGGCTTTTCATTGAATCGACCTGCGGGTGTTATTTGATCGCCAATATGTATCATCCCATTTAAAAATGTTCCAGTTGTAAGGATTAACTTATGACAACTTACTTTGTATCCGTTTGAGGTTATAAATCCACTTATTTGATTATTTGAAAAAATAAACTCTATTACAGGATCTGAAAAAACACTTAAATTACAATAGTTTACAAGTTTTTCTTGCATAAATTTGCGATACAAAAATCTATCAGATTGAGTTCGTGGTCCTCTAACTGCAGGACCTCTACTTCTATTCAATAACCTAAATTGTATTCCAGACTTATCCGCAACCTCACCCATAACACCATCTAATGCATCAATTTCTCTAACTAAATGTCCTTTACCCAAGCCACCGATAGCTGGATTACATGACATTTCTCCAATCGTATTTTTGTTATGAGTAAATAGGGCAGTGTTGACATTAAGTCTAGCAGATGCAGCTGCTGCTTCACATCCTGCGTGTCCACCTCCAATTACAACTACATCAAATGATAAATCTTTTTTCATATTATAAATTTATATTCGATTGAAATATTTACAAGATTACAGTTTTTTTGATTAAATAAATGTTATTTATCAACGAAAATGATGAAAAATATACAAAAAATCAAGTAAAAAGGGCTTTATTTTCCAATACAAAAATCGTTGAAAATGCTACCTAATATCTCTTCTACATCGACTTTTCCAACTATCATTCCTAAATGCCTAGTTGCTAACCTCAAATCTTCAGCTGATTTATCAAAATCTTTTTTATTATTTTTATCTAAAAAATTTTTCAAATGTTGTGCACATTGCTCTAAATGTTGTCTATGTCTCTCTCTAGTTATAAAAATATCTTCTTCAGATATAAATTTATTTTTTAAAATATCTTTAATTTTTGTAATTAACTTATCTATATTCAAATTGTCTTTTAATGAGATTTGAACATGGTTCAGTTTGGAAATCTCAGGATTTAATTTTTTATTTAAAAGATCTATTTTATTGATTACCAATATGGCATCATTTTTTAACAAATCAGTCAAAAAACCGCTTAAATCAATGTTTTTAGCGTCAACAACTACTAGCTTTAAATCAGCATTTTCAGCCTTATTAAGAGATAATTTAATCCCTTTTTTTTCAATTTCATCTTTTGAATCTCTTATCCCTGCCGTATCTGAAATGATTACCGGATAACCATTTATATT
>MDSV01029840.1_pt1 | contig 20105 bp, 20 predicted proteins | sample 810851 | NCBI WGS metagenome assembly MDSV01 (sample SAMN05326640, study PRJNA326480) | marine metagenome | isolation source: seawater | place: Atlantic Ocean: North East | collected 2012 | reverse complement strand
TGCTTTTCTGCTCGTCCTTTCTTAATTTAATTTTACCAAAAAGAGGCTTACCTCGTCCTATATGCTTTTGGATAATATTAATTATATCTTTTACTTTTCTAGGTTGTCCTGATCCTATATTGAATATTTCCCCAGCTATTAATTTATTTTTTTTTATTGTTTTAAATATTGCAGAAACTACATCATCTATGTGAATAAAATCTCTAATTTGCGATCCATCAGTGCAAGCGAATTTTTTGTCTCTTAAGCATGATTTTATAACTATTGGGATTAACCTATTTACATCCTGATATTTTCCATATGCCTGGTAGAGACGTAATATTACTGAAGGAAATCTTTTATTTTTATATAATTTCAATAGATACAAAGTAGCTGAAAGTTTAGCTTTATAATAATTTTTAAGATTTTTTTTCTTTATATTTTCTTTATGTGGTGACCTCATTTTCCCGTATTCACCTCCGCTTCCAAACTGAATGAATAATTTTGGTTTATATTTTAAAAAGTGATTAGATAAATTTTTTACTCCTATATAATGACTTAAAAAAGTTTTTCGTTTATTTGAATGATCTACATGACCACCCAAATTTACAATATAGTCATAATATTTATTTACACCAAGTTTTTTTTCTAAATTCTTTTTTTTTGAAATATCACAATAAATGTATTTAATTTTTTTTAAATACCTGTTTTTTTTTGGTTTTTTTGTAGAAACACTTGTAACATCCCAGTTTTTTTTTAAACATTTAAAGGCTAAGTGATAACCAATAAAACCAGTTCCTCCAATTATTAAGATAGATTTTTTCAATTCTGTAATATTTTTTTAAGTTTGTCTAAGTCTCTTTTAGTATCCACACACTGCCAAAAATCATTGTGTTTGTAGGCAACTAAATTATTTAATTTGCACATCCTCTCAAGGGGTTCCCTTTCCAGATAAGTCTTATCATTTTTTATGAACTTTAAAAATTTTGGCTCCATTACAAAAAATCCACCATTTATCCAGCCTTCATCTAGTTTTGATTTTTCTTTAAAATATTTTACAAAGTTTTTTTTTAATTTGATTGCTCCAAATCTTGCAGGCGGTCGAACAGCTGTAAGTGTTACTAATTTCTTATTTTTTTTATGAAAATTTATTAGTTTTTTGATATTTATATTTGAAAGACCATCTCCATAAGTCATTAAAAAAGTTTCATTATTCAAAAATTTTTTCAATCGTTTCAACCTACCGCCAGTCATTGTATTCCTTCCAGTATCAATTAAATTAATATTCCATTTTTTAAACTTTTTTTTCTTGAAATATTTTTTTATTATGTGACCTCGATAGCCAATCGCGATATAAAAGTCCTTATGACCATATTTTGAATAATGATCCATAATACGATACAATATTGGTTTCTTATTTATTTCTATCATGGGTTTTGGAATAGTTTTTGTATATTCCGATATTCTTGTACCTAACCCTCCTGCTAAGATAACTACTTTCATTTTTTTTGATTTATGGTTCCCTGATTTTTATCAATTCTTCTTGAATAATCTAATATTTGTTGTTTTGATAAATAGAAAGCTTTTGAAGGGTTTTTATAATATTCTTTGTACCATTTTGCTGTCATTTGAGCTGTTTCTTTAAACTGTAAAATTGCTTTCCAATTTAAATATTTTTTAGCTTTTGAAGAATTCAATTTAAGTAATTTAGACTCATGCTCTTTTGATTTATTTTTTTTTATTTTCCATTGTATCTTATTCCAGTTTTTTTTCATTTCTTTTAAAAAGGAATAAACACTTTTATCTTGTGAAATCTTTGGACCAAAGTTAAATGGCTCGCCAGAAATCTTTTTGTTTTTTGATAAAAAAATACCTAAAACTAGATAACCTCTCAAAGCTTCTAAAACATGCTGCCATGGTCGAGTAGAACTTGGATTTCTAATAATTGTTTTATTGTTTTTTATACAAGCTCTAATGCAATCCGGAATAAGTCTATCTTCAGACCAATCTCCACCCCCTACTACATTGCCAGCTCTAGCAATAGCAAGTTTATTTTTATCATTGTTGTTAAAGTAACAATTAACATAGGATTGTATAATCAGTTCAGCTGATGCTTTGGAAGCGCTGTAAGGATCTTTTCCACCAAGTAAATCATTTTCGTGGTAACCTCTCTTTATTTCTAAATTTTTATAACTTTTATCGCTAGTTATTATTACTGCGTTGCACTTTTTTTTATACGATTTCATGCAGTCTAAAATATTTAGTGTTCCAATAATATTAGTTGAAAATGTATTTATTGGCTCTTTATAAGATCTTCTTACTAAGGATTGTGCGGCAAGATGAAAAATCATATCTGGTTTATATTTTTTAAAAACAAGATTAAGCTTTTCTAAATTTCTTATATCCAAACGTAAATCAAAAATCTTATTTTTAAGTTTAAGTTTATCAAAATGAGAAGGGTTTGTAGGTTTATTTAGAGACACGCCTATAACTTTAGCACCCATTAGATATAACCATAAACTTAACCAAGATCCTTTAAACCCTGTATGCCCAGTTATTAAAACTCTTTTATTTAAAAAAAAATTTTTAAAATTATACATAAACTAATATCTAGACAAAAAAATAATATGAATTTTGCATTTTATTTTTTGTACAGGCTTGCCCAAGCTTTTGCGTGATCTTTGCCGAGCATAGTGCCTTCAGCATTACACTTATTACAAGGGGTGCAATCTCTTTTTCCATCTAATAATCTTTTTCTAAACTTAGTAATTATTTTTCCTGTCCAAATTTCAAACAAACTTTCCTGTAACATATTTCCCATCGTAACTCTTCTTTGCCAATCTTGAGGACATAAAAAAATATCTCCATTCCAATCAATTAGAAATTGGTACGTTGGGTAAAAACATTTTGAGTAAAAATCCTTTGGTTTTTGATTCCCAGTTTTCATTGTTCCTGCCCTGTTTGTTAATTTTACTCCAAAATCACTATCAGCATTATACCAACGATCTCTTAGTATAATTGTGTCATTAGGAACGTTTGCTTTTTTTGTAAGTGTTTCAAATTTTTCAATTTGCTCTGGACCGTCGTACATACTAACAAGAACTTTGCTTACGCCTGCTAGGTAAAGATCCTGAATTTTTTTACTTGTTAACACATCTCCATTAGTAATAATTTCTACTGGAGCAACATTGGATAACTTTTTTACAATCCAATTAATGTCTTTATGCAACATCGGCTCCCCATAACCGCATAAAGCTATAGCTCCTTTAAATTTCATAACCTTTAATTCATCATGAATTTTTTCGATTAAAGGTCGTGTCATTGACTGATATGTATCAGGCGCAACAAGCTCGTCTGATTTTGGACAAAAACTACATTTTCTGTTGCAAACATCTATTAAACTTAATTCCACCCAAGTCGGCGAAGGATAACCTTTATAAAAGTCCGGCTTGCCATCAACTATTTGGGTTCTTCGATTTAAATTTGTCCTGATTGTATTTTTTGGATCCATCAATTAAACATTAAAATTTATTTATTGTTCAAGAATTGAACATAAACCATTTGATTTAATTGTCCACATATTTTATAAGGTAATAAATAATGAACATTCTCAATGAGGGTTATAATTCAAGGAAAAATCTTTTTAAAAGTGGTCTTGGAGCCCATATTAAAGGTAAAAACAACAAAACCTACCTAGATTTAACTTGTGGATCTGGAAGTATATTGCTTGGTCACAATCATCATGTATTTAAACAGAGTATAAAAGATTTTCTTAAAAATGATTATTCAAATTTTGCATTACCAAATATACACGCAAATAAATTTTCAAATAATTTAAAAAAAATATTTCCTAATTTTTCAAAATTTATTTTTTGTAGTTCAGGAGCTGAAGCTAATTTAAAGGCATTAAGAATTGCTAGAGCAGTAACAGGAAAAGATCATGTAGCTAATGTAACAGGAAGCTGGCATGGATCAATTGACCAATTTTTGTTTAAATCTGACAAACAAGGAAAACCTTCTGCTATTTCTAATGGCCTAGAAAAAAATTTGAGTAAAAATATTATTTATTTGCCCTACAACGATATAGAAAAAACAAAAAAGATTCTGAAGAAAGTCAAAAAAAAGATCTCTTGTGTTTTCTTTGAACCAATACAAGGTTGCCTACCTACAGGTGATAATAAATTATATATTAAATTTTTAAGTGATTTTTGTAAAAAAAATAATATCTTACTTATGTTGGATGAAATAATTACTGGTTTAAGAATTAACTGTTCTAACATTCAAAAAATTTATAAACTTAAATCAGATATATCTACTTTTGGAAAAGTTGCAGGAGGTGGAATGCCTATAGGAATAATTGGTATATCAAAAAAAATTGAAAAAGAGTTATCAAACAAAAATAAAAAAGTTTTTTTTGGTGGAACTTTTTCTGGAAACTCTCTTTCAACGTTTGTAGGAAATAAAACAATTGAATATTTAAGTAAAAATAAAAGAAAAATTTTTTTTAAAATTAATTCTCACTCTGAATATTTTGTAAAAAATTTAAATAAACAAATTAATATAAATAATATTAAAGCTAGAGTTATTAATTTTCATTCTATTGTAAGATTAATATTTAGTGAAAAATTACCAAAAGATAAAATTCAAAGAGACTTTTTTGAGAAAAAGAAAAATAATAATAGACTTAAATTTATAAGATTTTTAGAAAAAAATAAAATAATATTTCCAAATAACGGTATTATGTTTATTTCTCATGCAATGGAAAAAAAACATTTACAATTTATTATATCAAAAATTATTATTGGTTTAAAAAAAAATTTTAAATCTTAAGACCAAAGCTTTTTATTTACTTTCATATCTTACAATTGTTTTTCCATTTTGATCTTTTAATACTTCCAAAATCTTATTGGCTCTCTCAATAACTTTATTATTATGAGATATAAAAATTATTGTTGTTTTCCCTACTAGATTATTCAAAGAATTAAGTATTTTTTCTTGCGTGGGGTTATCCAATGAACTCGTAAATTCATCACAAATTAAAACATCAGGATCAGTATATAAACCACGGGCAATTGCAAATCTTTGTATCTGTCCTCCAGATAAATTACTACCTCTCTCACTAATTTCATAATTTAATCCACCTTGTTTTTCTTTTATAAAATCGTTTAATTCAGAATATTTAATTGCTTTGTTTAAATTTTCTTCATCATTTTTCTCGTAGTTTCTGCCATAAGTAATATTTTCAAGTATAGTTGCATTGTACAAAACGGTTTGTTGCGGAATATATCCAATATTATTTTGCCAACTTCTAATTGCTTGTATGTCTTCTAAGCTTTTGCCATCAATTTTTATTTTACCGTGACTAGGTTTTAATAAGCCACTAATTAAATCTATTATTGTTGTTTTCCCTATACCGCTCTCTCCTTTAATACATAAACAGTCACCCTTTTTAATCTCAAAATTTAAGTTTTGAAAAACATGGTTTTTAGAATTTGGGTAAATATAATCAACATCTTCAAAGCTAATGGTGTCATTAAGAAGAATTTTATCCTTAGTATTAACATTAATTTTTTTAGTTCTTATTAGCTCTGAATAGACAACTTGTATCGAAGAATTCATATTATAAATCCCTTGAGAAATATTTACTATTCTATTCACGCCAGGTATCATCCTAAAAGATGCTGCGCCTATTAAGCCAAGAGTGGGTATTATAGACTGAAAATCTGTTCCATAAAATTTGAATAAAAATAAAATTGTAAAAATAAGAATAATTACACTTATAAATTCTAAAAAATTTTTTGGAATATCAGAAAAAAACAATGCAAATCTACTGTATTTGCTAAAACCTATAATATTCTTAGCATAATCTTCTGTCACTTTTTCATATAGGTTACTAATCTTCAAATATTTGATAGACTCAAAAGATTGCTGTAAAATTTGAATCAATTTTCCAGAAAAATTTAATTTACTATTACCCCAAGACTTAAGCATATTTTTAGTAAAATATAAAAAAAGAAAACCAATAGTTCCAAAAATTGCAAATATTCCTAAAGTGATTTTGGGTTGAAAAATAAATAAAATAAAAGTGATTAAAATAAATATTATAATTTCAGTAAGTAGCCTAAAAAATAAATCTATTGACTGTACAAATACTCTTATCTCACCAAAAGCATTTCTTAAAAGTAGTGAAGGTTTATTTTTTAAATAAAATTCAAAATCTTCATTAAGATAATTTTCAAAGACTTGTTTGCTAAATTTATTATTAATATTGTAAATAAAACCACTTTTCCACCATGAAAAATACAAAAGAGTAACGGCTTTTAATAAGAAAATTGTTACTAGAAAAAATAAAGCAAATATCAAAGCCTTATCTGGATCAATAGTAATATAAGGGATTTTTTCGAAAAATAAGTAAGATTCTTTATTATCTAAAATCAAACCAAGAATAGGAAAAATTAAAGCAATACTTAAACCCTCAATTAAACTTGAAAAAATTAATATAAAATTTAACTTAATCACATCTTTCTTGTTAAATTTATAAGTTAAACTAAAAATTTTATTAAATAAATTAAGCATATTCTAGATTATAACATTTTTATTTTAAATGTTCAAATAATGAACACTATTTTTATATTATTGCAACCTTCCTGATCTTCAAAATATTCATTAATTTGAAAGTTTTAATAATAAATTTGAAAACTTTGTATAAGGATCATCACCTATAGGAGAAGATAGGTTATATTTAAAAACTTTTTTTGCCTTCAAAACTCTTTTACTTTTCCACCAATGGTCAATGTAATTTTCATTTTTATTTATATGTCTGGCCATTAACTTAGGATTAGTAAAAAAGATATTTGCCTTAATCATTTCCTGAAATATTTTTTGGGTTTTTTTTGTATAAAAGTAAATAGGTTTAGAGATTAAACATACACATGGAATATCTAAACTTAATGCTTCATATAGACCGGTCGACTCATACGTAAAAATAATTAATTTTGAAGAGTTTAATAAAGAATTTTTTTGAATAGTATTTTGATCTAATTTATATCCACTAATATTATCAACAAACTTTTTTAAAATATTCAATTTATTATTTTTATATTTAAATCTAAAAGTAATTTTTTTTTTTAAATTTGAGTTTAAATTTCTTATTAATTCTCCGGATAAATAATAATTTTTAAAAGTTTCATAATAATTATCCCAAGGCCAAATCTTCATTTTAGGAATTGGTTTAAAAAAAACAAATATCTTATTTTTTTTTAAGTTTGTCTTTTTATAATTTAAGTTGAGAATATTGAATAATTTTATAACTTTTTTATCTTTATAAATAGAACCCCAGCTAATAAAAAAATCTGAATATTTCACCTCTGGAAATAAATATTTGTAATCCTTTAAGCTGAAGTAATTATTGCCGTGTTGAGCTATAATATATTTAGTTTTATTTGAAATATTTTTAGCGGCGAAGAATCTAAAGAGATCATTATTGTTATACTCTGATGATGTAAAAATTAACCTTGGTTTTTTAGGGAAGGATAAATCATTAATAGATTTATTTAATTTGCTATAATTTTCTATAATTGCAGTTGGTAAAGATAAAGGCAAAACTTTTCTAAAGATTCTCTCAAGACCAGAGTATTTTTTATAATTTAAATCCAATTTACATCTGACTGCTTCATTAAATTGTTTATAATTTATTTGCAATTTGAGAGGCAAATTAGGTAATTGGGATAAATTTAGATGGATTTTCATCTTAGAAAATTTATCTAAAGACGTATCGTATATCATTGAATGATTTTTGCTTAACAAACTATTGGAAAGTTTTAAAAAATTTTTATTAAAAAATTTTTCGAAATTATTATTTTTTTTGGTATTCAAAGATTTTTTTTGTTCATATTTAAAATCATATTTTATTTTAGATTTTGGAAAATTTAATTCTTTAATAATTTCTGAGTAAAGTTCAAAGTTCCAAGCATCATTTGCTGTGTTGTTTTCCAAATCACTATTATTAATATTTTGATTAATAAATTTATTATTTGAAATAATGATTTTATCAAATTTATAATTATTTTTAGCCTCTAAAATATTAAAATATTTTTCCCCAACAATACTTGCAAAAGTTTTCAACCAATTAGCAAATAAAATTTCCCAAAATCTCTGAGATTTATTTTCTTTGTGAAAATTATTAAGAACTTTTCTTAAGCTTTTACTTACGGAAATTATCATTTTTTCAATTTGACGACTATTATTTGAATAACTCTTTTTATTCATACAAGGCTTTATAATATTATTTTTAAAGAAGTTTCCTTTAAATATGTTTTTAGAAATGTCCTCATGGAAACAGTTTAAATTTAAAAAAAGTTTTTTATCTTTTTTTGAATAAAGTTTCTTATTGTTAGAGATGACAAGAATTTTATTTGTGCTCATTAATTAAAAAAATTATTGTTTACTTTATTTAAAATTCTTAACATATTTTTTAAAATTATTTTCACCTGGTTTTAACTGATATTTTGTAATTAAATTTTTTAGACGTTCCAAATCTTGTTTTGTATCAATGGTAAATGAAAAATTACCAACATTTGAATAGTCGTTGAAAAGTTTTATTTTTCTTGTTTTTCCTTTAAAAGTTTTATTGTAAAAAAACCAAGTAGGATACTCCCAGTTTCTTTTATTAAATTTTTTTCTAAATTTTAAAAGTGTTTTCATTTTGAAAAACTCTAAAGAAATACCTTTTGGGTAATTGTTTTTAATATTTAATTTTAAAAGATTTCCTCTAAGTCTAGATGAAGCATAGTCAGCAGTACTTTTTTTAAAATATAGAATAGATTTATCAATTAAGTTTGGATCTATCATAGGATTATCTGCTGTTAATCTAAGTACAGTAGAGTTATCTTTTTCTAATTTTAAGTATCTACTTAAAACATTTTTTTCTGAACCTATAATAATCTTCAAATCATATTTATTTTTTATATAATTTATAAGTTTAAAATTATTTTTGTTTTGTGAGGTAAGAATAAAAATATTTTTTTTGGATAAATAGTTTGATTTCAAAGCATTCAAAATAACAAAGTCAATTAATCTATAATTTTTGGATAGTGTCATCATACATTTTCCTGGCAATCTTTTTGATGCCATTCTAGCTTCAATAGTACAAATTAAATTTTTCATGAAAAATTTTTAAAATCTTTTGCTTTAATTATTTGATTTTTTTTTACTGAAAATTTTAATCTTTTTCCAATAATCTTTTTGTAGTTTTCAATTTTTATACCTTGTTTATCAAAAGGTCTAATAAAAATAAAATCATCTTTTTTTAATTTTTGGTTTTTAATTAAATTTTTGCTGAAGTACATGCTTCTCCTTAGTTGCTTGACAAAAGGAATTTCACTTCTGTATAAATTAACTCTTTTTTTTCCAATACTTTTAAAATTTAATTTAATTAACTGAGATAACTTTTTCATTTCATCTGCTGTAATTGAAAGTTTATAATCACCGGCTAATTTAGTTTTAACTGGCATGAAGTGTTTTTCAATCATTTTTGCTCCAAATAAAACTGAATTAGCTGCTACAATTATTCCTGGGGTGTGGTCAGAATAACCGATATCAACTTTATACTTCTTTTTAAGATTGCTAATGTTTATTAAATTTGAAGACTCAATATTTGTAGGATAGGAAGATATACAATGCAAAAGGGTTATTTTATTCTTATTTTTAAAAAATGATAAAGCTTTTTTTATTTCTTGTTCCTTTGACATTCCTGTTGAAATAACAACTTTTTTATTAGTTTTTGCTATTTCTTTTAAGAGAGGAATATAATTTATATCACCTGAAGCAATTTTAAAAAATGTAGTATACCTTTTAATTTTTTTTATGTAGGAAGGATCAAAAGGTGTTACTGAAAAATCTATGCCAATTTTTTTTGAAAATTTAAAATATTTTATTATTTGTGAAACTGAAATTTTTACCTTTTTAAACCTCTGATATTGAAATTTTAATTTTTTATCTGAAACATGCTTAAATATCTTTATGTTCTTATTTACTAAGTTATTTTCATCAAAAAGTTGAAATTTAACACAATCAGCACCAGATTTTTTTGCTAATAAAATTGATTTTTTAATTAGTTTATCTGAGCCTAAGTGATTACTTCCAACTTCTGCAACCAAATAAGGATATTCATTTGCTTTTGTCATTTTATACTAATATTTCCATTTAATATTTGGATCTAGCGTGTCTTGATTTACTCTGTCTAGATTAGCTTTTACTATTTTAAATATATTTTCTATTTGATTACTGTCGAACTCGATTGGTTTTAAACCAAGAGATAACAAAGAAGTATTCTTAGGATTATAATAATGATTTTCATCTTCAATTCTTGGATTTTCTATATTGATTGTTTCTGCTTTAATACTATTTTGTTTGGCGAAAATTTTTATTTTATTTGACATTTCAACTAATGACAGAAAGTCTGTAAATTGATTAAAAACTCTATACTCACCTTCTTTAGGAGGATTATTTACTGCTAAATCTACACACTTGAGAGTGTCAACAATATTTAGAAATCCTCTTTTTTGACTTCCGTTACCATATATTGTCATTGGTTTTCCCAAGGCAATTTGAGTTATGAATCTATTAATAACGGTGCCAAAAATAGAGTCGTAGTGAAAAGACGTGGCTAAATTTTCAAAATCGTAATCAATTTCTTCTGTTTTTAATCCATATACTAAACCTTGATTAAGATCAGTACATCTTGTTCCCCAAATTCTACAAGCAAACTCTATGTTGTTGCTATCATGAACTTTTGAAAGATGGTAAAAACTACCAGGTTTTTTTGGGTAAAGAACTCTGTCTTTTCGTCCGTTATGTTCAATTTCTAACCAACCTTCCTCTATATCAATATTTGGCGTTCCATATTCTCCTAGAGTTCCTAATTTAATTAAATGAGTTGAAGGACAATGCTTTCTTATCGCAAACAAAAGATTAAGATTTCCAATTACATTATTATATTGAGTAAAAACTGCCTTATCTCTTGAGGCCATAGAATAAGGGGCTGATGGTTGTTCAGCGTAATGAATAATAGCTTCTGGTTGAAAACTTTCTAATAATTCATTAAGAACTTTGTAATTAAGTAGATCCACTACTCTATAATTTATTGAATTAGACTGATTTTTATTCCAATGATTAATTCTTTTTTTAAAAGTTGAAATATCATTTAAAGGTTCTATACCATACTCACTCTCAATTTTTCTTTTAGAAAGATTATCAATAGAATAAACATGATGACCTTTATTAGCAAAAAACATTGAGGTTGGCCAACCAAGATACCCGTCTCCACCTAAAATTAAAATTTTCATATTTTTTTTGAATTTCTTTTATACCAATAATAAGTAGTTTCCAAATTTTTAATAAAACCAATTTTTATTTTCTTAAATGGTTTCCTATAAACTTTATCGTCATAGCCTTTTGGTGTTTCCACAAAATCATAGCTAATTTTTTTTTTTGATATTCTAACTAAAGTTTTTGCGATATCAATTATTTTAAAAAATTTATTTGTATTTATTAAAATATATTTTTTTTTGGATTTACTTAAAACTGAATTAGTTAATTTTTCACAAACTTTTTCAACGAATATAAAATCTCTTTTTTGTTGTCCGTTCTTATGAATTCTAACTTTTTTGTTTCTTAAAATATTTTTTATGAAAGCATGAACAGAGCTAGATTTGTGTAAGGAGTAAGGACCAAATACATTTGAAATTTTGCAAATTGTAATATCTGTTTTATAATTTGTGTTAAATGTTTTGCTTAAATTCTCACAAACTAATTTAGTAAAACCATAAAAACTAGGAGATTTATTAAAATTATCTACTCCCATTGAAGATGCTAATAAAATTTTTTTTACTTCAGTGTTTTTTGTTGCAAGTAACAAATTAAATGTACTCTTAATATTGTCATTAAATGCACTTTCAGGGTTCAAATGGCAATTAACAAATCCCGGAATCGCAGCTAAATGAATGATTTGGCGGATTTTATTTTTATAAATTACTTCTTTAGTTTTTTTAAGATTATTAAGGTCAATTTTATAAAAATTTTTTAATTTAAAATATTTATTTTTTCTTTTATCAATCGCAATAAATTTGATTTTTTTATTGTTCAAATAGTTTACTAAGTTAGTTCCTATAAATCCTGAAGAACCTGTCACTAATATAGTCATATAAGACTCCTAAGAATAATATACAATTTTGTTAGGTTTTTCTTTATTAAGCTTCTTGACATGTTTTTTTCGTGTTTATTATAAAAATAATCAGCTGTACTAATATATCCCTTATTAAATTTTTTATTTTTTCTAATTTTAAGCCAAAAGTCGAAGTCATCCTGATAAAATATTTTTTCGTTAAATCCACCTACCTTTTTCCAAAGTTGTTTAGTAAATATTGTACCGCTTCCCATGGGATAATTAAGCATGTTGTTAAAATTGTAGTTTTGTCTAACTAAACTTTTTTTATTTTTTTTGTTAATTTCGACTATATCACCAAAAGCAAAATCTAACTTATTTCTTAATATTTTTTTAAAAAAATTTTCAAAAAAATTTTTTGAGACATAGTCGTCAGCATCTATTTTTGTAATAAACTTACTTTTTGCTTTTCTAATGCCGTAATTAGTTGATTTACTAAGTGATTGAAAATCTTTTTTAAAGAATTTAATTTTTTTATTTTTTTTTTTTAGGTTTAATGCAACTTCTTGGGTGTTGTCAGAACTAGAGTCATCTATAATTATAATTTCACTAATATAATTTTGATTATTATGTAAAATGCTTTTTACACATTTTTTTAAAAACCTTCCATAATTATGAGATATTACTATTGCAGAAACCATAAATTCTTAAAAAAGAAAATCTTATATAATAAAAATCATTCAAGTTCTTTTTTTAATTCCTCGTACTCCTTCATTTTTCTTTTCATAAAATCTATAGTCAAACGAGTTTTACTTGCTACACCTTTAGGCGTCAGTATATATACATAATTCAACTTATTTGGATTTTTACTAAAATTTGAAATTTTAATTAATCCTTTATCTCTTAATGCTTTAATACAATAATTTATTTTTCCTAAACTAAGACCGAGATTTTTAGATAATTCCCTTTGAGAAGTTCCAGGTTTTTTTCCTACTTCCCTCAATACATTAAAATTATCGTTCTTATTTTTTTTCATTAAATGTATTTAATTATCTCTTTTGGTTTTTTGATGATCTTACGAAAATTTTTTTTATAATTTCCATAGCCATAATTAGCATAAATGAAATCAATATTAGCATTATCAGCGGTTTTAGAATCCACAATCATGTCTCCAACATAACATACATCTTTTTTTTTTATAGATAGTTTTTTTAAAGCTTTGTTTATTTGATCTGGATAAGGTTTGCCTCTTAAATTTTTTTCTGGTGAGAAAAAATAATTAATAGGAAACTTCAAAAGTTTAATAATTTTTTTTGTTCTAAATTTATCCTTAGATGTTACAATACATATTTTAATATTTTTTGACTTCAAAACTTTCAAGGTTGTTTTAACTCCAGTATATGGCTTAATCTTTCTCAAGTTATCTATTGAATTTTTAATAAATTGCTGTTGAATTTTATTATGGTTTTGACTTATTTTTAGTTTCTTTAAAATAGTTTTAAAAGGAAATCCTATGTATTTAAAATATTCATTAAACGAAACGTTAATGTTTAATTCCTTTTTCAATTTATTCCACGATATATTCATATTAATTTTTGAATCAATTAAAACACCATCAAGGTCGAAGATAATCATTTTATATTTTTTGGTATGCATTAATATAACTTTCTTATTTTGTCAAAAGGCATTATTTGTAATGCCTTTATTAAATCTTCTTTTACATCAATAGCAAAACTTTTATTTTTTATAATGTATGTGCCAATCGAAAAGTCATTTTCTAAAGCACGAAGTAATTCTACTCCTTCTACTTTTTCTAATTCCCCTTTTTTCAATTTTGAAAATTCTAAAAGTTTTTTTGGTTTAAAAGAAATTATAGAATAATGTTTTAAATAGTACTTGTTTTTACTTAAGAATTCATAAGGTACATTTAATCTACTAAAATATAAAACTTTATTACTTTTTGATTTTACAACCTTAACAACATTTCTAGAATTTAAATCTCTTTTCGATTGAACAGAAGGTAAAACAATATCGAAACGTTTGTTTTTCAAATGAAATTTTACTAGTTCATCAATATCGGCAGGAGAAACTAATGGTTCGTCACCTTGAATATCTATCACTAATTTGCAGTTAAATTTTTTTGATAATTCAGCAATTCTCTCGGTGCCATTATTATGTTTTTTTGAGGTTAAAACAGCGTTTCCACCATGATTTTCTACAACTGATTTTATTTTTTTACTATCTGTACAAACAATTACTTTATCCAGTTTTTTAGCCAACATGGCGCGTTTGAATGTATGAACAATCATAGGAAGACCGTCAATTTTTATTAGAGACTTATCTTTAAGTCTTTTTGAATTCAGTCTCGATGGAATTAATCCTATAATCATACAGAGTTTCCTCTTAAATTACTTTGTTTTAAATTGCTTTATACACCTAATCAAATCACTCAAAATTTACGTGTTCATAATTTGAACATACCTTATAATTATGCTAATCACAAGTATGACTATAATAAAAATTGTAAAGGATTTATTTCACATGCCTAGAAGTATAATGGGTGAACCTTTTAAAAAGTCACTAAGGTATATTAAAAATTTAATACCCGAAATAAAAATAATTAAATTTACAACTGGTACTAAAGTCTTTGACTGGGTAATTCCTGAAGAATGGAATATTAAAGACGCTTTTATTAAAGAACCTTCTGGTAAAAAAATTTTAGATTTTAAGAAAAATTTGCTCAGTATTGTTTACTACTCTCATCCAATCCGTAAATGGATTTCAAGAAAAGAACTGATAAAGAAAATTCATATTGATGAAAAACTTAGCGGAGCTGTTCCATATGTCACATCATATTATAAAAAAGTTTGGGGTTTTTGTATGTCTAGAAATCAATTAAAAAAACTCAATAAAAAAAAATATTTTGTTTGTATAAATTCAACTTTTAAAAAAGGATTTCTTGAAATTGGAGAATATTTTAAAAAAGGAAAAAAGAAAAAAGAAATTTTTTTCTCTACATATTTATGTCATCCGTCAATGGCAAATGATAATCTCTCTAGTGTAGCTGTTCAAACAGAGTTAATAAGATATCTTAAAAGAAATTATCCTAAAAATAATTATTCGTATAGATTTGTTTTTATACCTGAAACTATTGGGTCAATTTCATATATTTATAAAAATAGAAAGATTTTAAAAAATAATATGCTTATGGGTTTTGCTTTAAGCTGCCTAGGTGATAATAAGGAATTTGGTATTATAAATTCTAGAAAAGATAATTCAATTTCGGATTTAGCACTTAACTCAGCATTAATAGGAAAAAAAAATGTAAATAATTTCAGTTATCTTAATAGAGGATCAGACGAAAGACAATATTGTTACCCAGGTGTTGATCTTCCAGTAAGCGGTTTTTGCAGATCTAAATTCCATACATTTAAAGAATATCATACAGATAAAGATAATTTAAGTTACATATCTGAGAATGGATTAAAAAATTCTTTTAACATTCTAAAGTGTATTATTGATGCTTTGGAAAATAAAAATTTTTATCCTAAAAATAAATACTTGTGTGAGCCAAACCTGGGAAAAAGAGGGCTAGTTTCGACTATAGGCAAGAAGTATTTCAAAAAAAATAAAACTCTTAAGAATTTTTTAGTTTACTCAGATGGAAAAAAAAACCTTTTCGAAATTTCAACAAAAATAAATGTAAATTTGGATGAAACTAATAAAATTTGTAAAATTTTAACAAACAATAAGTTGATCTGAGAAGATAAATGATTAATATTAAAATAGAAATAAAGTTTATACATCTTTATTTTTTAAATAATTTATATGAATAATAAAAATTTAAGAAAATTTGAAAAAAATGGTTATTTAATTTTAAAGAATTTTATTTCTAAAAAAGAAATTAATAAAATTTTTAAAGAATTGCACAGTTTGATTGACGTGTGTCTTGAGAATAGTAACCTTAAAAAGTTTAAAAAATTAAAAAATATTGACGAAAAATACTCACTTCTATTAAAAAAAAATCCACCATTGAAATCTCATTTTTACGATATGATAAAATTTACTGAACAAGTTAACAAATTAATGTCTTCAAAAAGATTTGTGGATACTGCTAAAAAATTACTCAAAGAAAGAAATGTTTTTATGAACAATAGACAAATTAGAATTGATCACGCGCGAGACTCTTATTTTTTGCCCCAACATCAAGAATTAGGACAATTATCAAATAAACTCGTTACATTTTGGATACCTTTAGTAGACCTTAAGGATAATATAGGTGGATTATATTTAAGACCAAAAACCCATAAATTGGGATTTATACCATTTAAAAATTCAGAATGTGAGGCAAGAAAGGCTGGTATAGAAAGGAAAGGTATTATTGAAAAATTGTTTAAACAACCACATCTAAAAAAATATAAGAATATTTACCCTAAACTTAAATCAGGAGACGCAGTTATTTTTCATAATTATATCTTTCATGGAACAATGCCTAATAAAAATTCTAAAAATTTAAGGTGGGTGTTTATTACTAGATATAATTCAATAAAAAAAACACCGTATTTAAAAGATGGAAAGGCGTCTTTAATGATACCTTATACTGCAGATTATAGTAAATTGTAATTAAAATGAGCTTACAGCTCTATTCCACCAGTTAGTGAGCTTGAAAGAGTTAATATCCTAATTCGATAAATCTATTTGATTAGAATATGCTACAATTTTAAAATTTTACGCCGTATTTAGATAATATCTTCTTTCCAACCTCAAAAGAACTAAAATCAACAATATCATCTGTATCAATTGAAATCGAAAAATTTTCCTCTAATTCTGAAATTAGAGTCATGTGCCCAATTGAGTCCCACTCAGGAATATCATTATATTTCACTTTATCATCAAATTTAGACTGATCAATCGAAAGTGCCTCTGTGAATACTTTTTTATATTTTTCTAAACTCATTTTAAATTTTATTTATTTCTTCAGAAACTCTTCTTACAATTCCTTCCACATTAAGTCCATATTTTTTTAAAAGGAAATTATAAGTTCCTCCTTCACTATATTGATCGTTTATTCCCAAAGAAATCATTTTGGGCTTATTTGATATTTCAGCCAAAACTTCAGATACTGCGCTTGCTAAGCCACCTATTATGTTATGCTCTTCAACTGTAACAATTAATTTTTTAGATTTTATTTCTTTCAAAATCATTGCTTTATCAACTGGTTTAATTGTATGGAAATTTATTACAGAACTAGAAATATTTTCTTTTTCTAGATGCTTTGCTGCATTTGCTGAGTTAGCAACTGATGCACCTGTAGAAAAAATTGCTACATCTTTTCCCTCTTTAATCTTAATAGCTTTCCCGATCTCAAAATCGTAATCTTTATTGTATATTACTTCACTTGGTGCACCGCCTGTTAATCTTATGTAAACACTATCCTTATATTTTAAAGATGCAATCAAGGCTTTCACTACCTCTAGGCTATCTGCGGGTGAAATAATTGAAATATTTGGAATCGACCTTAGTACTCCTACCTCTTCTATTGAGCAATGTGTATAACCTAATGTCCCTAAAATTAACCCAGATGCTAATCCCACCATTATTACTTTATTTTTCATGTAACCAAGATTCACTTTAATCTGTTCGCAACATCTTAAGGTTTGAAATGGAGCAAAAGTTGTTGTTATAACATCATGCCCTTCTGATGCTAGACCCGCAGCAACTCCAATCATATTTTGTTCGGATATACCAAGATCAACATATTTTTCAGGCTTCTGTTTTCTAAATCTATCTAAGCCAGCAGATGTAGACACATCACAAGTTACAACACAAAGATCCTTAAAGTTTTTTTCAATTTCCAAAATAGCTAATCCAAAAGTCGCTCTGGATCCAACTTTTGACCAAATATCAATTTTCTTTGAATTGATTTCAATCATTTTCTAATTCTTTTAAAGCAATTTGATAATTATCTTTGGACATAATTTTATGGTGCCAATCATTGTTATTCTCTGAAAAAGAGAAACCCTTTCCTTTAATAGTTTCACAAATTATAACCTTAGGTGAATCTTGACTAGGGGCATTTAAAGCTTCGTAAATATCTTTAATATTATGACCATCAATTTTTTTTGTATTCCAATTGAAGCTAGACCATTTTTTTTCAAGTTCACTTATATCCATTATATCTTTGTTAGAACCAGTTTGTTGAAAATTATTATTATCAATTATAACTGTTAAATTATTTAATTTTAAGTTCGGCGCACTAAGTGCTGTTTCCCAAACGACGCCTTCATTGCATTCTCCATCTCCTATTAATGCAAAAACTTTATTTCCAAAATTTCTTTTTTTTAGTGATAAAGCTACTCCAGTAGCTAGCGAAACACCCATTCCTAGACTACCAGTGGAAAAATCAATTCCACTTTCCAAATTTTTTACTGGATGACCAAGAAGTTTTGAACCATCTTTTTCGAAAGTTTTAAGTTCATCATCATTAATTATGCCTAAAATATTTAACATAGAGTAATAAACCAGGCATCCATGTCCTTTGCTTAAAATAAAACGGTCTCTGGAAATATCTCTAAAATTTTTTTTATTATAGTTCATCACAGATCCAAATAAAGTTGCTAAAATCTCTACAGATGACAAAGCTCCACCAAAATGTGAGCTACTTGCACCAGCATAAAGTGACATATCAAGAATTTTTTTTCTAATTTTTTTTGATAAAAGTTTAATTTTTTCAATCTCACTTTGATTCATTTTACATGCCTCCATCAACTCGAATAGTTTGACCTGTTATATATGAAGACAAATCTGACGCTAAAAATAAAGCAACATTTGCAATTTCATTTGGATTAGCTATTCTATTTAATGATATTCTGCTTAATGTATCTTTTAAAAATTGATCAGGAGTGCTTTCTTTCATCATGTCTGTTTCTGTAAGCCCTGGTGCAATTGAATTAACCCTTACATTGAATCTGCCAAGTTCTCTTGAAATAACTTTTGATAAAACTTCAATAGAAGATTTACTTGATGCATAAGCAGACCTGCCGATATTAGCCTCATGTGCTGCTGACGAAGAAATATTAATGATACTACCACTCTTTTTTTTAGTCATTAGCTTTGAAATTCTTTGAGTGAAATCTATGTATGAAAAAAAGTTTACGTCAAATATTTCCTTAAAGTTTTCAATTTTTGTCATTTGAAATAAAGATGTATGGATTATCCCAGCATTATTTACTAAAATATCTATATTTTCTGCACTATCAGATATTTCCTGAAAAGCAGTTTTTAGTTCATCATTATTTTTAAGATCAAAAAATACTGGGTGAACTTTGACACCAAATTTTTCAGAAAGATTATTGCAATTATCAACTATTTGATCACTTTTTTTTCTATAACAAGCAAATACATTTGCTCCATTTTGTGCAAAAGTTTCTAAAATGCGCAAACCTATGCCCCTATTACAACCAGTTATAATTGAAGTTTTGTGCTTTAGTAGCATCTAAAATTTAGTCTTCCTTTAAAACTATCAATCATTAACTGAAAGTTTATTTATATAATCACCTTTAGTAATGTCACTTTTCTCAAATATTTCTTCTGGTATTGCGGGTTTAAAAATTGATTGACCACTTTTTGTCATAAAATTACTAATAAAACTAGTATCCTCCCCAGCTAAACAAAGGTCACTGTGTTCTCTAAAATATTTTATACTAAAACCACGATCAATAATTTCTTTTAGAGGTTTCTCAAAAATATTACCTATCTTAATATGCACATATGGACAAACTAGAACATCTCCAATTGGTGTAACATAAATTCTGTTGACTGTTGTGCAGCCTAATATTTTTTCATGGTTTCTATCAAATGGATTCCAAACATTTCTGACTAAATTTTTGTAATCTTTTCTGATTTTTCTCAAATATTCTCTGTCTTTATCATCACATATAATATCTTCTGCTTTTTGCCACAT
>MDSV01006133.1_pt1 | contig 20106 bp, 2 predicted proteins | sample 810851 | NCBI WGS metagenome assembly MDSV01 (sample SAMN05326640, study PRJNA326480) | marine metagenome | isolation source: seawater | place: Atlantic Ocean: North East | collected 2012 | reverse complement strand
TTGATACTGAGAGTTTACAACGTAAAAGTCAGAGTCATATAGTTTAGTAGCACCAGAAGCAGCAGTTTTACTTGGAGAATAATCATGTCTATACATGTCATAGGTGAAACCTAATCCACCAGTAGTTTGTTCTGGGGAAACCCAGTCGATTCTACGAGAAACTTGTACAGTATCAGAAGCGAGGACTCTCTTCAACGATATCATGTCATCGTAAGAACCCGAAAATTCGGAGAATGAATCAACTGCCTGTGGAGGCGAGTTTTCATTATCCCAAGATTGTGGTCTACCTATAAAAAGGTATACACGATCTCGTGTTGCACCTGCTGCGGTATCGCTTTGGGTTGCATCTGGACCTTCGAGAGCCTTAATAAATTTTAATGCTGAAAAAATCCTAAATTGATCAGTTAATAGAGCTGCCATTTCCTAGTGACTATTGTCCTCTTGTTTATTTATGCCTATTTGGAACGAACTATTGTTGAATACTCGATTCGCTTAATTCTATATGTCGCTCCACCGTTACCAACTGCGTTTTCTCCACCCAAAATTGCTTGTGCTTTAGCACCTGCACCAGTGGTATCTCCAGAAGCATTGTTAAATGTTACTGTAGGATGAAGAGCATAGAAACTATCTACACTTTGTTCTATTCCAAATCCACCATTGGTGATAGTGATGGATGAAATTTGGTCACCTGCTGGTGTCATGTTACAAGTACCAATTGATTGTATATCACCAATATTTTCAACAACCAATGTTGGTGGTGCAGTATAGTTAGTTCCTGGGTTCTGAATAACATAATCTATAACAGTCGTATTGTATGAAAACTCATATAATAAACCATTAACACCCACGTTAACATCACCCGTATTATACGGAACAATATCTTTAAGTTGTAAAATAGCATCTACTGGATTCCAAGAAACAACTGTTCCTCTAACACCAGATACAGAACCAGTAACAATCTCATTAACACCAAATGATAGATTATTTGAATTACTAGGATCTAAGTACAAATTAACAAGTGCTTGATGTTCTACACCATCAGTAAGTGTTCCTACAGAACTTATGGTTGCATACTTGAATGGAATATCTGCGTCTTTAATTTGGTCACCAACTTGGAATAGAGTTGTATTTTGACCACCAAGGGTTTCTTCAATACCATATAACGAATTAAAGATACCACCATCAAGACTAATTTGATTTTCAAAAGTTGTACCAGTATTAACTAAATCAATAATTCCATCACCAAGACCATCCAATTCATCATCATCTTCAAACTTCTTATTTTGTAAAAGACCAATAGGAACCGTTAAGGTAACGATACCTGGTCCTCCAAGGTCATCTAATAGAACGTGAGGATTAAATCCACCAGCAGCACTACTAGCAATACCAGCATCAAATTGTACAATAGCATCTTCAGTGGAAGGTCTACCACCATCAATAAATGCTAACTCATCAACCTCAAATGTAACTAATAATTCTCTTGTAGATGCATCAAAATCATAAACCTTAGCAACTTTATTGGCTGAGTTCTCAACCTTTCTTATAACTCTATCACCAACATTAAATTTATAGTTTGATGATCCATCAGGATTATTTTGAGTATTATCAAGAATAACTCTTTGATCATAATTAAAGTTAAGACCTCTAGTCAATCCTGAGAATTTACCAGGAGCTTTATTTGTATATGCTATAGTTTCTTTATTAAGAATAACTTCACCAGAACCAGGATATGCATCTGTAGAATCAACATATATTGTTGTGTCTGCTGCAGAAACATCTTTAACAAGACCAGTCAAGTAATTAGCAGTTGAGTTATATGCTTGTCTTGCACTAGTCTTACGTTTTAAATTTACTAACTTAGTGAATATAACGTTTGGTGGATTTATATATCCACTACCAGGATCCGTTATAGTAATTGCACTTATACTTCCTTGGTCAATAGTAGCTACTGCCTTTGCTCCTATACCTCCACCACCAGTAATTAAAATATATGGAGGTTCTTCATAGTACTCACCAGCATCAACAATAGCAATATCTTTAACTAGTCCTAAAGTATCTACTGTTGCAGCACCTTCAGCACCTTGTCCACCACCACCTTCAAATATAAGAGTTGGAGGAGTTGCATACTCTCTACCACCCTGTAATAAAGAAAGACCAGTAACTGTTTGTACAATTGGTGTACCTGTTGCACCAGTACCTTCTCCACCTAATATTCTTACAGTTGCTGCACCAAAATAATTATCTCCCATCTTAGTCATTTTGACATAATCAACTTCACCAGGATTAGTTGGACTTAAAACTATTTCACCTTCTGCACCTGCTGGAAAATTATCAGCTAAAGTAGGTAGTTCTCCACCTTCAAACACTGCTTTACCGTAAAATCTTTTACCAATAGCATAAGGATAAGCTGAATTACCTAAACTATCTTCTGTTAAAAAGTATGCATAAGTTCCATTGGGATACTCAGGAGTAACAGCAAATTTACCATTATACTCATCAAGAGTTCCTTGATTGTCCCAAATATTATCTTCAGTCAAATGACCCAGTACATATCCATCCTGAACAGTTCTTATACCTATTTCAGCAGAAGTATATGCAAAAATATACAATGCTTGAGGAGCATCTACAGGAACAACAAATTTAAGTTCTCTAGAAGTTGCAGTATTAAATCCAGCATTATATGCAGCATAACTCACTTCAGCACCATCTAACCAATAAGTAACCCCAACTCCAGTATACAAATAAGAAGAATCTTGAGGAGTAGATGATACATGCCAACCATCTTCTGTTGTAGATATTAATATCTGATTATTAAGCATGGTAGTGTCATTCTGTTGGAAGACATATGTATTACCTCTTAACAAACTTAAGAAAGATAATGCACTACCACCAAACTGCAACTTACCATTATTAAGAATTACTGTATAATTTACAGTTGTTGGTGTATTAACTTGTGGTCTTGCACCAGCCAATTCTGATCCTGTCTTTAATCTATATCCAGATGTCTGCCTCACAACAGTACCACTATCATTGTATCCCCAAGGTCCGTAAATTGGATATCCATCGAAGGACATACCCATTATTTTAGAATGCCCATCAGCATGTCTACTGTAATCTGGGTCAGCACCACCAGCCCAATAATCAGTAATGTAATAATCGTTAGTTGGTGTATGTGCTTCAACTGTAGGGTCTAAGATCATATATCCTTCATGACCTTCATGACCAGACATATATCTATGATTCTTACAATAATAAAATATCTTATTAGTCTCATCCTCATTCATTATGAATAAAGGTTGCAATTCATTCTCATAATCTGTAGATGGTGCTGCACTTGCACCTGTACTATTATAATAAAGAGCACCACCATTTAACAATCCATCTCTTGTGGTACTGAATTGCATTGGGTGACCATCTGTATGGTGAGACCCAGGTGAATTACTAGGGTCTGATTGATCCCATTTAATTAAATAATTTCTCTGTACTTTAACATCTTCAGGAGCAAAGTAATATTGACCTGGAACAAACGCACCAAATTCTGCAGCATCATCACCAAAATCAATATAGAAAATACCATTAGGAAAATATGTTATTGGTTCTGCAATTCTAAAACTAAAACCAGTAGAACCTAAAAGAACATCATCTTCTGAAAATGTATTTTTAAGATCTCTAAGATAAACATGTGTTATCTGACCTAAACCATTCTTTACAATTTTTGCTATTTCACCCCGACCATTTCCACCTATTTCATCAACTGTTCTTCCTACTTCAACATCACCCAAAACTTGATCAACATTCTCAACTTGAAGCATTACATTATCAAATTCTACTTTAATTTTCCAAGTAAATATCTGTTGCTTACCCCAATCAAATACACCATTCTTTAATGCAAATTCCCCAATAAGTTTATTTGATTGATAATAATATTGATTCCCATCAACTACTGCATCGTAAATACTATTATTTTTAATATGAGGATTCTGTACAGTATCAATAGTAAATCCTGGAGGTGGATTTCCATCTGGTCCCCATTCTGGTGTATGTAGAAATGCTCCATTGGACATTATACCAACAGGCATATCTGGGTTTATCTCTCTAGTCTCAGAATCGGGTACATCCTTACCACCTCTATAAACATAAGTTTGATTAAAAGGTCTATCAAGTAAATAATCTTGACCACCTGGTTGCCTTTCTTGATCTATTATAGTTGGCTTAGGACTATTGTCAGAGGTTATAGTAAGTCTATCAGAATTAGTAGCAAAAGAACCTACAGTAGGAGAATTTGGATGAGTCTGCCAAATTTTATTAATATCAAATGATGTTACAACATTAGGAGTATCCTGAGATGGTACAATCTGCAATCGTAAAGGATCGTATCCCTTACCTCTTTCTAAAACTCTAACGTGTATTATCTTACCAGATTCTTCATCTACAATTGGATACAACAATGCTGCCTGATCGGGTGTACCACAACCAGTAATAGTTAACCGTGGAGGATCTGCTTGAGAATATGAATCTCCTCCGTTAACTACTCTTACTGCACGAACCCCAAAAACTTCATCAAATATAGGTTCAATTACAGCACCACTTCCAGGAACAGTTCTTGCCATATTTTATTAACCGATTACGTTGATTGTGCCTTGCATGGCAGCGTGTAATGTACACTGATAATATAAAGTATTAGGTGCATCCATAGGGACTGTCCAATAAAGAACCGCAGTTCCACTACCAGTCTGCCCATCTGTATATGGAGTACCACTCAATCCTTGACTACTCTGTATTCTAAATGGGTGTGCGGATGCTTGAATAGTATTATCGAAAGCATAAGTAAACCCTCTCATAACATAAAGAGTTGGGTCTGCAGTTGCAGTAGCAAATCCAGGTCCAGCAATAGTATAATCACTAGAACCACTAGCATTTACTTCCCACCATGTAAGAGGACTCTTTGTGGGAATCCAATTAGTTCCATTATAGAATAACGAATCACCTTGAACCAAAGTACCAACATCAGTATCTGTTAAAGCAGAGAATGTAGTAGTAAGAGTTCCAGAGAAATCAACTGTAAGTGTATCTCCAGTAACAGAAGTGGTAATATTAGTACCACCAGCAATGGTTAATGTATCAGTCTGACTATTAGCAGTTGTAGAACCAGTATCACCAGTAATAGTAGCAAATAAATTTACAGAACTAACTCCAGCAGCATCGTCACCTGGTTTCCATTTAGAAGCAGTGGAATCCCATTTAAGAACTTGATTATTTGTAGGAGCAACAGTTGTAGTATCAACATCTGCTAATAAATCAACACTAGAATATTCACTTATTAATTTTGCTCTTACATCACCAACACCACCTGTAGTGATATTAATGTTAACATATGGATTATCATCACCATCTACAGTAAAGAAAAAACCACCATATGATGATGCTGCAGGAGCAACACCTAATGATGCAAATTCATTCTTATAACCAATCTGTGTTGGAGCATTAATTATGCCAGTCGCACCATCAAAAGTAGTAGTAATACCGCCAGCAGAGATATAAACATCCCCTGTACCATTGGGAGCGATAGTAATGTTTCCATTACTTGAGGATATGATAGAATTTCCATTTACATCAAGTGCCGAAGTTAATGTTGTTAAATCAGACGGTAAAAATGAAGACCCATTATAGCGTAAGACTTGTCCAACAGCAGGGTTTGTGACACTAAGTTGTAAATTAGTGCCATTACCTATTGCAGAATATACTTCATTAAAATTGTCGTTTATCTTGTCACCACCACCACGCAGGGTATCCCCTGTGTTGTCATTAGCTACCGTACCAAGATTTAGTGATTGCTTAGCCATTTATCGCTACATTTTTTTAGTTATTTATGTTAGTATCTCTGGGTCTATCAACTCTTCTCCATATTGACTTAAGTCAGGAGCTGTCCAATCATCAGGAACTGATGTTTCGACGGCAATCTCAGGTTTTTGATATCCCGTTCCCTTGTTGTTTATAACAACACCACCGACACCAACTAGTGCGTTAATGTCTCCTTCAAAACCAGATATAGAATCGATTCTTACATTTGGTCTAGATGTGTAACCAGATCCACCTGATGTAACCTGTACACCATCAATAAATCCTGAAGTTAGATTTGCAGTTCCTTTAGCATCCTTACCAAAGACTGAACCAAGATAGTCGAATGTGATTAGAGAGTTTGAAGACTCAATAACAGCAACCTCTCTATCTGAAGTCTCACCTTGGATATCAATAAAGTCACCAGGTTCGATTGGTGGGATAACTTCAGCAGCATCAACGTCTGCCTCAGAACCAACGTAGGAGAATCCAACAAATGTAGAACCTACACGAGGAATCTCAGAGAAGATGATACGTGAACCAACCAATTCAAAACCTACGCCTGGTTCCTGTATAACACCATTCAGAGAAACAACGATGTTATTTTCAGGACGGATTGTAGATGACTGAACACCATCTGTAAGCGTTAATGAGTAGAATACATCATTACGTTTGAGGTTGAATGACTGACGTAAGGAGTCAAACTCGAAGGATATATCATCCAACTGTCTCAACTTACCAACGTAGAATCCTGTGAAGGATGCACCTAGTTCTGGTGGTTCTGTAAACTGAATAGAGTCAGAGAACGCTGTGTATGCGTTAGAAGCACCTGGAGGTTGTAGAATACCATTAACGAATACGAGAAGATGACCTGCAGGATCTGGTAGGTACTGCGTACCGTTACCAGTAGTAAGTTTGAATGTATCTTGAACACCATCAAATCCCTTGAATGCTCTCTTCACACGTGCGAGAAGTTCCTTTTTATTTACTACGATTGCTTTATAATTATCAGCACTAAGAATAGAATCCTTAGTGTTAAATGTACCTTTAATGTTACTGAGATACAATCTCTTATAAACACCACTGTCACGTAAATCTTGAACTAATGCAGATGCTTGACCAGAAGTTACAACCCTTGTAGTTATAGTTGCGTAACCAACTGGGAAGTTATTTCCTACTCCATAATCACCTACGAGATCACCATTTGTAAGAGGTGATCCTTGGAAATCAGCGATGTACAAGAAGTTATTATCTAAATCAACTTCAGAAATTATTGCGTAAGTGCTAAAGTCTTGAACACCAGCAACAATCTTATAAAGTCTATTTCCAACCGTGAATTCGGTTAACCCACTTATGATTGAAATACCAATTCTTACATATCCATTTGATGATATTCTATCACCAACCGTAATATCGAAACCATCAAATTTAAGAACTTCAATGTATTGTCTGGATACTTCTGGATAAACAGTAGCAGTTGTCTCAAATGAACCAAGTAAAGTCTCAGTATCAACTGTTAGAGTACCACCCTGATTATCAAGTACAGCAGCTTCCGTGCGTAAGAATGCTGTTGGAGTAGCACTAGCACCACTTGTGTATGCCTTGAATGGAACAGAAGCATCAAATGTACCTCTAAGGTCTATAATTTGAATACGATCTTCTATAACACTGATAGTTGCAGTTGGTGTAGGATTCCTATCTTGTTCTTCAATAACATCACCGACTGCCCAAGTTCCACCTGTAACAAGAACATCCAAATATCTATAGTTTTCATCTTCCCAGAAACCATACACCGTACCAGTTACACTTGCGTCACCCTGTTTCTTAATAACAGCATTCATAAAGAATGGACCGTCTACGATAACAGCATCAAATCTAAATCTCTTAAAGACTTGAACAACCGTACCTTCATTCACAGTCATGTTTTCTAATTCTGCATATGCACCTGTATTGAGTCCATATAAGTAATCAGAATCATTTAATCCACCACCTAAACCAATGATAGAATCTCTAGTTCCATAAGTGTAAGTTGGAACTCTAACTCCATTATTAACAACGATACTTGTGTAATAAGTATCGAGTGCTAACTGCCCTCCAATTATACTTAAATTTTCACGAATACATCTAGTAACAGATTTATCATTATAATAAGCAGATGCATCAGTATCAAAGTACTTATTGTAACTAGAAGCTGGTGCAGGATCTGTAAGTGTATTACTTACTGCTTGACTTGCGTAATCTTCAAGAGCACTTAAAGCATAAGACTTAACATTATACTCAGTATCTGCATAGAATACTTCACCCAATTCAGATGTATAAGGATCTATTACACCCTTAGATAGTTTAGCACCCCACATGTATAAACCACTAGAACCATCTCCAAGATATACTAGAGAGTTATTCTCATTGTATACTAAGAATAATGCTCTTAACTCAGCGAATCCAAATGATATTGTTGTTGTTATAAATGCTCTATACCATCCATTACCATAAGGAACTGAACCGTATGCAACTGGAGTAATACCACCTTGAGGTTGGAATAAAGTTCCAGCAGCACCAGTAGCAAGATTTAAATCAAAGAATATATCTTGCTGACCAACTGTACCAGAATCCATAGCCAGTCCAAAACGAACTTGAGAGTACTCATCAGCCTTAAAGAATACAGAGAATGTATAAGTTTGATTGTCATCTTCACTTGCTGCACCACCTTCATCAAAGGTATTGGTAGTATCGTCAAACTTGATAACTCCATCATCCCATGTATCAAATGCAGTTAAACTATAATTTCTATAGGTATAATGATAGTTAGTGTTTGTATATGCAATTAACTTCTCTGCAGTTTGCGTACCATCTGGTGCTACTGCAAAGTCATCACTGATAACAATATAACCAGGAGCCCAATTGAGTCTGATTGCTTCTGGATTTGTCCATAAATTAGGAGAAGAAATTTGACCAGAAATATTTGAAGTAATATTCTTAGCAAAATTAATAGTTCTCACATTTGCTGGTTTGTTAAACCAAGTGTATGGATATCCAACACCCTTAATAGCAACATCTGCTGCAGCACCAGAACGTGTTCCATCTAACTTATCATTACCTTCCCAAGGAGTACCATACCATTTACCAACAGTTAATTTTTTAGTATCATTACTAAATTCAAGAACTACTGCAGATCCATTACTTCCTTGAGATGTTATAAGTTCACCAACTTGGAAATTCAAATCTACATTTTCAAGAATAATATCGTGTGCTACTGTACTATCAGTAATATCAGTTGTGATGAGATCATGCGACAGATTAGTCACAATACTATCAAGCCAAGTGTCATAATCAGTGTTCCAAATACCTGAACCAAACTGTGAATTAACTAGAGTTGTAATCTCTTCTTTATAATATCCTCTATTGTAAATAAGGTTCTTAGCAGCACCTCTCATTGCCAACTTACCAGGAGCAAGTATATTAAGAGCGATATCAACCAATTCGATAAATCTAGTTACTATTGGATTAATATCAATTGGAGTTAATGCATCTCTAAATGCAGCAACTGTAGCATAGTTAAAGTTGTAATTTGGTGAAGATTCACTTGAACCTAAATCATACAATCTATTTTTAATTGCATGCTCACCTAATGCCTTCATTTGCTCTATAGCATAAACTGTTGCTAATAACTCATCTTCAATATAATTGATTTGTACTGTGGTAGATAAGTAATTTTCCATTGCAGCAATGGTACTATTATTTCCACCTGTTTGTAAATCTGAAATTATTCCTAGAATAATCAATTGAATATCACGTTGACATGTTGCAACACCGCCTGGTTCTGGATATAAGAACGCAGAGTAGGTAGGACCACCTTCTACTAGACTGTAAGTAAACTCTTGAGTAACCTTACCTGTAATTTCTTGAGAAATACCTTTTCTGTTAAAGTATAATCTATCAGCAGCAATTGCATAATCTGGATGTGTTGGTGCAATAATATCATTAGCAATTTCAACTAAACTATCAATTGCTTCCTGAACATCAACACAATCACCAGGAGCAGTTATACCATTAGCAGTTGCACTAACAAATGTATGTGCAGCAGTATTACTAATAGGATAATTTGGTTCCTTATTAACATTAACTGTAACTGTTGTTCCAGTTACTGAAAGAATCTTAAGGTTCTTACCGCTTGCATAATCAGCACCAGTATCAGTTCCAGCAACACCAGAAGAACGTGGATATGTACCATTCGCAACACCTGAACCAGGATTACAAGAGAATGTTAATGAACCATCTGCTATCTGAATATATCTTCCAACAATAAGTGAGTGAGAACCAATTGTGATTTCTAAATCACCTGTAGTTGGACTGTATACTGCTCCAGTTGCAGTAAATTGAGTTGCGGTTGATTGTGTAATACCCCAATCACCAACAATAATCTTATCAGTATTATCTGAAGTTAGATTACCAGTGATTGCTTGCTTCATATAATGTGCAAGACGTAAATGAGCATATACAGACTGGAATAATTGTAATCTAATATGTAACAATATGTCGTTTGCACCAAGATATCTCTTAGCAACATTTACAGTATTGAAGTTACCACCTTGTCTAAGGTCTTTAATAAATTCCTGTAAAATTAATGCTAAATCAGTCTTACACTGTAGAGTACCATTTCCACTACCATCTTGGTTTCTAGGCATATCCAAAGCAAGGTCTGGATATAAAGTAAGCATATCATTAGATGCTTTATCTACAATCGGACCAGCATTTGCTTCAACTAAATCAGCAGCATCTTGGAATCTATATCTAGAACTATCACCAATTTGAATTGCATAAATTAAATCATTAGTAGAATCATGTAATGAAATTGGGAATTGTTCTTCTAAGTATGCATATACACGTCCACCAAGGAATTCGTTTTCTGGTGATGGAGTCATTCTTGTTATAGTACCAAGATGATCTATTGGTGATGCTAAATTAGCGTCTTCTAAAGTATCAGTAACTACATCAATTAAGTTTTCTACAGTTGCTTGAACATCTACACAATCTTCAACACTGTAATCCATAATAGTAACACAATCAGTTTCAGCAGAAACAAAACTATGCTTAGTTAGAACCTTTTTAACAGCACCAGGATTTGCACTTACAAATGTGTGTGTACTTGCTGGACTGTATATAACATTACCACTAGAAGCATTACCAGTAAATGTGTGTGCATAAGCACCACCAGTTAGAACCGCAGCTCTCTTAATACAATTAGTTGCATAAGATTTACCAGATACAAAATAGTGTGTGGTAACATTAGAAGAAGGTATTACATCTAAAACTTGAACTTGGAAGGTATATGTTGTCAATCCTGTAGATAGAACTTTCAACCACTTACCAGAAGCAGGGTCAGTAGCACGTGGATATCTATGCTCAGTTGCATTACCATCCTTAGTACATGTAAATGTTAAAGACTCATCATCAAACTTGACATACTCTCCAGCATCCATGTTATGAACAATGCTAGTTGTAATAGTCATTATACCTGTCCAACCACTATATGATATTCCAGTTGGTGTGTACTTATCGTATACTGTATAGAACGCATGTTCTGTAGTATTACTAATAGCACCATTTGATATATTAACAGTCACAGAAGTTGCTGTTTTAGAAGTTATAGGATGTGATTTATTGTAACCCCAGTCACTTGTACGTGGATAGTAGTGAATAGTATTACCACCATCTTGAGCACAAATAAATCCAAATGACTGTTTAGCAATCTTAATACCATCACCAACATCAAGACTATGAGCACCAATGTCAATAGTTAACATTCCAGTAGTAGGATCATACGCTGTTGTTGAACCAGCAGCAAGTGATGGGTTGTAACCTTTAATAGGAGACTTACCAACATTAACTTCAATCATTCCATTCTGTGCTCTGATTCCACCACTCTCAGCTTTTGTAAAAGCATGAGTGGAAGTATCTGAAGATATACCAACATTAACTTCAAAGGTATCATTAGTCTTATTGGAAATTTGTAACCATCTTCCACTTGCAGGATCACTAGGACGTGGGTACTTATGATCAGTAGTGTATCCATCTAGATTACATCTGAATGTTAAAGATTCATCAACAATCTGAATATAATCTCCATTACTTAATCCATGACCAGTCAATGTAATTTGCATTACACCTGTTGCAGGAGTAAATGCTGCACCACTAGCAGTACCTGAATTATAGAATACATCAGTTACAGGTATTGACTTAGAATCACCATATGGGTCAGTAGCACGTGGATATGTCTTAGTTGCGGTATTACCATCCATGTCGCAAGTAAATTGCAAAGTGTTATTGGTAATAACAACATTAGAACCTTTACGCATTCCATGCTGACCAATGGTTAAGGTCATAGCACCTGTTTCTGCATTGTAAGTAGCAGCAGATGGTGTAAATGTTTGGTTAGTTCCAGGTGTACCTACATTAACTGTAATTGTAGTTGCATCAGCACCAGTAACTTCCAATTCTTTACCAGAAGCACGTACGTCATGTCCAGGTCTAGGATAAGATTTACTTTCCTGATTGTTATCCATTGTACATGTAAACTTCAATGCTTCATCATCAATCATGATGACATCTCCAGTTGCTAATCCATGTCCTCCAATAGTAAGAACTAGATTACCGTTTGAAGTATCGTAAGTTGCACCAGTAGGAGTTAAAGGTTTGTAATTTTTATTGAATGAAGTAGGACCAACATTAACAGTAAATGTATTAGTATCAAATTTTGTTACTGGTAATACTTGTTTTGCTGAAGGATCTGTAGAACGAGGGTACTTATGATTAGTTGCATTATCATCATAATCACAAGTCATTGTCAATCCATCTGTTTTTATAGCAACTGATCTTCCTTTCTTAGTGAAGCAACCGCCTTCAGCCCCAGTTAATGTGTGAGTGTATCTACCACCAGTTCTAATTACAGCACGTGTCAATCCATTTGCTACAGCAGATTGGAATTGATGAGTTGTGGTATTAGAAGAAGTACCTACATTAATAGCAAATGTATCCTTAGTAACACTAGAAACCTCTAGATACGTTCCGCTAGCTGGGTCAGTAGCACGTGGGTATGTATGATCAGTCTGATAGTTATCTTGTAGACAACGGAATGTCATTGAACCATCATCAATCTTAACCATATCACCATTCTCAAATCCATGATTCGGAATAGTAAGAACCATTGCACCAGTTGCAGGAGTAAATGCTGCACCAGTTATAGTAAATTTCTCTCCACCAGGTTGGAATTCGTGTGTATAATCACCACCAACAGTAAATGCTTTATCTACTGTTAATCCACCCTTCCAAACGTGAGTATATTGTCCACCACACTTGATAGCATCTGCAGATGCAGACTGGAATACATGAGTTGTAGTATTTGAAGATATACCAACATCAACAGTAATTACACCAGTTGGTCTCTTCATGCCATTTGCAGCAAAAGATACGAAGGTATGAGTTGATGTATCGCTAGACTTACCAATGAAAACATCAAATGTATCTGTCTGAACGTTATCTAATGGTAACCATTCAAAGTAGGATGGGTCTGTACGTCTTGGATATGCATGGTTTGTAGCATCACTATCTTTAGCACAAGTAAATGTTACTGCACCTTCATCTAGTCTAACCTTATCATTTGCCTTAATTAACCCATTAGCAACTGATGATACCCATACATGAGTTGTATTATTGGAAATAGGTGCATCACCAAATGCATTACCAACAGTCATACTGAAATCGTTAGCACTAGTGCGGAGAATTGGGAAGAATCTTCCACTAGCAAAGTCACTAGATCTTGGATATGAATGGTTAGTAGAATTACCATCTTCAGCACAAGTAAAGACTAAAGAATTATCAGCAATCTTAACCATATCACCAGTCACAAATCCATGATTAGCACATGTTACATATAGTTCACCTGTTGCTGGATTAAATGATGTACCACTTTCTGCAGTCTTTGTAGTTGGAGCAGTGAATCCATGACCAGCTAGAGTTATGGTCATCATACCTGTGGTTGGAGTATATGCTGCTAATGTTGGTGAATGTTGAGTAGTCTTAACATCCTGAACATAAGTTGCAGTATTGTATGCATAGTCAGCACCACCAGGAGCATTAGAACCAGATGAACGAGGATATGTCTTATCTGTTGTTTGTCCATCAAGATCACAACGGAATGTTAATGAATCTTGCTCAATATAAACAGAATCACCAGCTCTTGTAATTCCATTTTCAACACAACTTACAAATGTATGAGTGTAATCACCACCAGTAATTACAGCACCTGATAGAGATGAATGATAGTTATGAGTACCAGCATGACTAATTGCAGTATTTTGTGACTCGTTAACGTTTATAGTAATAGTTGTAGCATCAGCTCCTGTTATAGTAACAGCAGTATTGTATGCATAGTCCTCATTATCAGTTGTATTAGCACCGTATGATCTTGGATATGATTTCTGAGTAGAGAATCCATCTCCACCATAATCACAAACAAATGTGATTGAATTATCTTTCAATCTTATGCTAGTTCCAACTGAAAGACTATGTGTACCAATAGTAAGTATTAAGTCACCAGATACAGGATCATAATTAGCATTAGAAACATCAAAGTCTAATTGTGGTGAAGTTCCTACTGTAACATCGAATGTGTTATCAGTAACATTAGAAATAAGCATCCACTTTCCAGACTGAGGGTCTGTAGACCTTGGATATGTATGATTACTACCATGTTGGTCTAATGAACATGTCAATGATAATGCATCATCAGCAATCTTAATCTTATCCCCTACTAAGAATCCATGATTAGGAATCGTAACTGTCATTACACCAGTTGTAGGTATATAAACAGCATTTGTTGCTGTATGATTGGTAGCATCCTTAATCCAATGATTACCAATAGTCAAGTCCATAATACCTGTCTCAGGTACATAGACAGCAGCAGAAGGTGTGTATGCGTGGAACTTACTCTTACCAACATTAACAGTGAAGGCATTGTTATGAACCTTAACACCGTTAGTTGTTCCAGAAACGAAATTGTGTGTATAAGCACCAAATAAAGTTCTACCAACAAATACATCAAATGTAGTGCTAGTAGAAGATTCTACAACACTCCATCCTCTTCTATACACTGGGTCAGTCTTACGAGGATATGCATGGTTTGTAGAGTAACCATCTTTACCACAACTAAAGGTAATAGCACCTTCTTCAAATCTAACTAACTCACCAGCAACTTTCATGCAAGGGTTAGTAGTTACACCAACACATGTATGCTCACTAAGATCTTGAGACTTACCTATAAACAAATCAAATGTATTTTCAGTTCTATTCTGTGCAGGTAACCATTCATCTCTTGCAGGGTCACCTGAACGTGGATAGTAGTGGTCTGTTGTCTCGTCATCTAATCCACAACGGAATATAAATGCACCATCATTAAGTCTAACAAGGTTACCATTGTATACCTGATGACCAGTTGATGAGATAGTTAACATTCCAGTAGCAGGGTCATAAGCAGCACCAGTACAATTTCTAGTACTTGGTGGATTTAATAATGAACCGATAGTAACGGTCATCATACCTGTTAATGGGTTATATGATGCATCAGTTGCAGTCTTATCAATTTCAGAAATATCAATAACGTCAACAGCAGTACCACGAGCAGGGTCAGTTAATCTTGGATATGCGTGGTCGGTTGCTTGACCGTCCATATTACATGAGAAGAGGAATGCTCCATCTCTAAGTCTAATGCTATCACCAACCATTAAATTAGGATTTCCACCTAATCCAGGAGAACCAGGAGCAGAAGTAGTAATTACTAATGCACCAGTTACAGGAGTATAGTTTGCACTAGAAACATCATATGCAATATTATGTGTCTTACCAACATCTAAAGTAATGGTGTCATCCTTATGAATAATACCATTAGGATCTGCAGCCTTAAATGTATGTAATGAAAGGTCAGTAGATATACCAACATTTACATCAAATGTATCCTTGGTTATATTAACAATCTTATGCTGTCTACCGCTAGATGGGTCTGTTGAACGTGGATATCTATGTTGAGTTATATTATTATCTAATAAACACTCAAATGTAATTGATTCATCAACAATACGAACCTTATCACCATGAGAGAATCCATGATTGAATACGGTAACTGTTAATAAACCTGTTTGTGGTGTATAAGATGCCCCGTTACATGTATATGATGTTCCTTCAAACAAGATAGGAACACTATCATTGTAAATAAAGTCGTTCTCTCTTGGATAGTACTTAGTTGATTGCAATCCATCCATAGTACACTTGAATGGAAGACTACCTTTAGCAACCTTAATATTTGTACCTGCTCTTAATCTATGCTCACCAATATTCATCTTAAGAAGACCTGTTGAACCGCTATAAGTTGCAGCAGTAGGATTAAAGATTACGTCTGGTGTTTTACCAACATTAACTTGGAAAGTTGTTGAGTCAACAATAACAACATCTAACCATCCTTGACTTGCTTCATCAGAAGATCTTGGATACTTATGTTCAGACCTATTCTGATCCATAGTACAAGTAAACGTTAGAGATTCATCATCAAGTTGAAGTTTATCAGATGATGAAAGATTATGAGCACTGCCAGTAGTACATGTAAGAACACCTGTATCTGGATTATATCCTCCACCATTTATTGATAATGAAGTCTTACTGAATAAACCATGAGAAGCAACAGTTAAAGTTAAATCTCCATTAACAGGATTATATACTGCACCAGTAGGTGTTACTTTTGTAGCAGCAGAACCGCTAGACTCTGTAATACTAGTATCATATGTTTGTGTTAATCCATGATCACCTTGTACATCCCAAACGTCATTTGTTACAATGTAATCTAATATCTGCTTCAACTTACCATAAGTCCAAACAGTTTCAACTATCTCTTTTTCTACATTAAGTAATTTAACGTTATTTACATCTACTCTATCAACATAATATGATGCTGCATCCCAAATCTTATTATTTGCACCATTGCGTATATCTTCAGCAATTGACCTACAAATATCCTTAACATCATCCTGACAATTTACACTACCATTAATGACAGTGAAATTTGGGAATTTTTGTTCTAGTAGATATACTGCCTCTTTAGCAATAAATTCTAAGTTAGATTCAATTAATGTAGCAGCATTATAATACCTATTTGTATTTCCAACAAATCCTCTCTGAACTGCTCTACCAACATTAACTGTAATTGTAGTACCAGTTACTGAAGTAATAGTTAGAGATTTATTATATGAAGGGTCTGTTGTACGTGGATATCTATGCTCAGTTGCATTAAGATCTTTATCACAAGTAAATGGTAATTTATTAGCACCAATAACAACAGTGTTGCTGGTTGTAAAACTATGAGAACCAATAGTCATTACTAAAACACCAGTCTCACCATCATAAGTTGCAGCAGTAACATCTTTTATAGTGCCGTCATTAAATGTAAGAGCAGCATTTGAAGTACCAGCTACGAATGTATGCTTACCAATCCAACGTATTGTAGCTGGAATAGCATCATTATTAAAGTATTCTCCCTTAGTAAATGATTCAGTTCCAGACCAATCTTGTGTCCATTGTGTTCCATCAGCACCATCGAAATGAAGTAGTAAGTTTGTATTAGTATCTCCTTGGAAAATACCAGATGCAGGTGTAAATGCACCAGTATATCTTGCATTATCGGATATTCTAATTTCATCAACGTGTCCAATATATCCAGTTGAGAAAGCATAACCAACACCAACAAAGAGTGGTTTAGCAGCATATGTTGTATTATCAGTACCAGAACCAACTTCAACACCATCTATGTAAAGTTTACCAGTTGTACCACTTCTAACATAAGCAATATGAGTCCAAGTATCAGCAACGACAGTAGTTCCACCAGAAGTAACTAGATTTGAACCATTAACATGCCAACGAACTTGACCAGTTTCTAGATATAGTCTAAACGCAACCTCAGTTGCATTACCAACTCTTGTATCAAGAATATCTACTGTTGCAGTTAAAGATGATGTATCAGCTCTAACATATAATTCAACAGTAAAGTCACCTGTACCAAAAGCAAACTCACTACTACTTTGAGAGTAGATAAAATCTGTTGTTCCAGCCGTTAATTGTAATGACGCAGAACCAAACTTCTTCTGTGCTGTATCAATCTGAGCATTACCAGCAAAAGTAAAATCAAAATAGTCTTCACCATTAGACTTAGTTCTACCAATCTTACCAAGATATACTGTATTACGTGCTTGGTTATATCCAATAACTTCAGCCTTTGTATCACGTGACCTAATTACTTGTCCTGAACTAAAGAATCCCTTTCCTTCTTTATCATAGAAAGCCAACTTTCTAACTCTACCATCTTCACCAGTTACAAACTCATTAGTATTATTACCATAATCAATCTTATAATTACGGATTACTTCGTTATTTTGTATAGTACCAGTTAAATTATTAAATGGAACAATGTAATTATTGATTTGCTCATTAGCAGGGAAGTTACCATCAAATCCAGTTACGTTATCAACGTGATCTACAATACTTACAACAGATGCTGCAATATCATCTAGAACAACGTTTGGATAAGTCTGAGATGTAATTCTGTTGAATAATAATCCAAAGAATGATGAACCAGGAGAGATATCAACCTGACCAATAAATTCTCCAGTTACAGGATCTTGATAAGCAGATGTTGCAGTAATTCTTGAAATAACACCAGATTGTGCTCCATAGATGATATCATTTAACTGAATATCAAATAATCCAGGAGTAGATGTATATGTACCAGCAGTCTTACTTAATGTAAGTTGGTCTGTAACTAAGATCTTAGTTGTATAAACTGGTGTCCCATCAGTTTGATTACTTGCAGAAGTACCAAGAGCATTTCTTACAACAGTAAGAGATGTTGAATCTGCATTATCAATAGAACTTACTAAAGTAAATATTTCAGATCCTAACTGATAATTAATATCTTGTTGGAACGTACCACCTGGTACTGGTGATGGAGTTTCAGACGTTGGATCAATAACTTCAAAGGTAGTTGTAGAAGGACCGATAGAATAACGTAACTTAGCAATAGGCATTTCTTGCCCAGTTTCCAAGTTAACCTTTTCAATCTTAGCGACATTACCGTCTAAGTTTGTTATACTTTCACCAAAGGTGTATAGTCCAAGACCTCCAAATTGAGTTATACTATCCAAGTTTCCTGAGAATCCTGTTGCAGCAACGTTACATAATTCATTTAATATGAATTGTGGAACATCACTATAGTATCCAGTAACAGTATTACCAACAACTTTTTTAACTGTTAATCTAGCATCAGAAGAACTACCTCTAATCACATCACCAAGACTAGGGAAGATTCCACTAGTATTACTAAATGTTAGTTCAAATCCTTGAATATTTTCAATTGTAACATTAGCATACTTAACACTTGCTGGTGGTTTTGGTGGCTCAGTGAATACTATGGAATCCTGTTGAATTGTAAATGCTGTCTCTGGGTTCTGTACAACACCATTCAACACAACCATTAACTGATTAGCATTAGCAACTACAGTACCACCATTAACTGTTAATGGGAATGAAGTCTTAATACCATCAAACTGGCTTGATATATCATCAACTCTCTGTACAACAGAAGTTAGAATGTTCTCAGAAGATGTCAATCTCTTCTGTCTGAATAATACTTCTGTATTATTAAACTCTGTATAGATTGGTTCAACTAGAGCAAAGTTCTGAATATTTGGTACAATTGCTTCCTGTGCTAATTCAACAGACTTAGTAAGTTCAAAGAATGTATCCTTATTAGGAATCTGACCATATTCATTTAAGTTTAACTCACCAAACACCTTAAATGATGCAGGGTGAACGTTCCTGATTAAAATTTCTTTCCACTCACTAATAGAAACAGCAGACTTAACAGCATAAGAGAAGTCCTGATAGTAGTAAGAGTCTTGAATTTTCTGAATAATTTCAGATGGTTTACCGACATCATCAATGAATTGACCAGTTGTTTTAGTGATAGAACCAATATCTAGAACACCACGAGCAAACTTAAGGTCACTAATAGTACCAGAAGACTTAGAAATAACACCAGTTATTTGCTGACCTTCTGCAAATACACCATCATAGTCAACAATCTTAAGAACTCTAGGTCCAATTTGCCAACCAGAGTTAGTTGAAACATATCCAGTTGCTGTCGCTTGCTCTAATGAATCACCCTGATAAACC
>MDSV01064693.1_pt1 | contig 20107 bp, 24 predicted proteins | sample 810851 | NCBI WGS metagenome assembly MDSV01 (sample SAMN05326640, study PRJNA326480) | marine metagenome | isolation source: seawater | place: Atlantic Ocean: North East | collected 2012 | reverse complement strand
TGGCTTTATCAATGACTGCAGGTGGTGGAGCTTGGGATAATGCCAAAAAATATATAGAAGATGGAAATTTTGGAGGTAAGGGCTCAGAAGCACATAAGGCTGCAGTAACAGGAGATACAGTTGGTGATCCCTACAAAGACACTGCTGGTCCAGCAGTAAATCCTATGATCAAAATTACAAATATAGTAGCTTTGTTACTTTTAGCTGTTTTAGCGCACTAAGATTATTTTCTTTTAATTAACATTTTCTGTCTAACGCTTGATAAAAAGCTATAAATAAAATTCTCTTTTCTTAAATCATTTTCTGTAATTTTTTTGGCAAAATCTACATCTTTCATTTGTTCTTTATTAAAAAATTCTTTTTTTGACAAAATACCATATTTATTAAATTCAAGAATCAATACATTATTCTTTTTTAAATAATTTCTTCCAAGTTTAAGTAATTTACCTCTAGTTCTAGTTCTTTCTATATATATCCATAAATTATCATCTATCATACCTTTTGTAGACGGATAACCTAAAATTTTTATTGTATCGTTTTTATTTGATTGATTTATTATTATTAACTTTTCTCTTTTATCTAGATATGCTACCCCATGAGTTTTAATAAGTTCATTTTGTTTACAAGATGAAGTTAAAAGAAAGATTATAAGTAATAGTATAAATTTTTTTTGCATATGTTCAATATTTTTAAAAAAAAAAGTGATACAGAAAGTACTTTATATAATAATATTCTTTTATTATCACGAAATAAATTATTTTTCACTAAATTTAACTTAGGTGATACCTTTCAAAATAGAATTAATCTAATATTTATACACATTTCATTCTTATTTAATAAAGTTAAACATAATGATCAAGATCTACACAAACAGTTTTATCAGAATATGTTTGATTATATTTTTAATAAAATTGAACTTAATATGAGAGAGATAGGTTATGGAGATGTTTCTGTTAATAAAAACATGAAATTTCTAGTTAGGACATTTTATGATATTTTATTAAATTGTGAAAAATATAAAAAAAAAAGTAAAATCTTAAAGAAATCATTTTTTTATAAACATTTAAGTGTTATTGATGGAAAAAAAGCCAATTTCGACGATTTTTTAATAGACTATTTTGATAAATACGAAGCTTTTTGTTTTGATTTAAGCTCTGATAGTGTATTAAAAGGTGAAATAAAGTTTAATTATAACTAGGTATAATATGGCAGTTCCAAAACGAAAAACGTCAAAGTCTAAAAAAAATATGAGGCGATCTCATCATAGAGTTAAAGAAAATAATATCATCGAAGATAAAAAATCAGGCGAGTATAGACTGTCTCATCATATAGATCTTAAGACAGGTCTTTATAATGGAAAACAAATTTTAGAACCAAAAAAATAATCATTTATTCTATGTCAAATAAAGTGAAAATTGCTATTGATGCAATGGGTGGTGATAATTCACCAGACAAAATTATTAGTGGAATTGAAATCTCTTTAAAAGATAATAAAGAAAATTTTTTTTATTTATATGGAAATGAAAAAATTTTAAAAGAAAAAATAATGGGGAAAACATTACTTAATAATCATTGCGAAATAATAAATACAAAAGACATTATATTAGATGACGAAAGTCCACTTACAGCTGCAAAAAGAGGTAAGGAATCAAGTATGTGGAAAGCTATTGAATCTCTTAAGGAAAATAAAACAAACATATGTTTATCTGCAGGAAATACTGGCGCACTTTTAGTTATATCAAGATTACTCCTTGATACCATCAAAGGTATTAGCAAACCTGCGTTAGCTGCACTTTGGCCTAATAAAAATAACATGAATGTAGTTTTAGATTTGGGGGCTAATATTGAATGTAATGAGAAAAATTTAACTGACTTTGCTTGTATGGGTTCGGCTTTATTTAAATCTTTGTTTAATTCGAACCTTCCTAAATTAGCATTACTAAATGTAGGTCTCGAAGAAATAAAAGGAAATGATGTTTTGAAAAAAACCTACTCAACACTTAAAGAGAATAAACTTAAAAATTTTGATTTTTGTGGGTACATAGAAGGTAATCACATTATGGATGGAGAAATTGATGTAATAGTAACTGATGGATTTACTGGAAATATAGCTTTAAAAACTGCAGAAGGCACAGCAAACTTTATAACAAAAAATTTAAAAAATTCTTTATCAAAGATATCAATGATACTTTCATATAACTCTTTAAAAAAATTTAAAGAAAAACTAGATCCAAGAAAATATAATGGAGCTATATTTTTAGGATTACAAAGTCCAGTTGTAAAAAGCCATGGATCTACTGATGCTTTTGGTTTTGCACACTCAATAAATGTATGTAATAAAATAGTAAAAGGTGATTTAATAAAAAAAATAGAATCTAACCTAATTACTGTTGACACTCAATAAATCGATCAATATTTTCTTTAGATGGACAAAGAAAACTTAACTAGAAAAGATTTAGTAAATAAAATTTATAAAATTTTGGGTTTTTCCAAAAATTTTTCATCTTCTGTAGTTGATAATTTCTTTGAATTAATAATAAGTGAATTGATTAAATCAAATAAAATTAAAGTTTCATCATTTGGAACTTTTGAGGTTGTTAATAAAAATGAAAGAATTGGTCGTAACCCAAAAACTAAAGTTCAAGCAATTATAAAATCAAGAAAAATTGTAAAATTTACACCTTCTAAAGTTTTTAAAGATAAATTAAATAAATAATGAAAAATAATGAGAAAAGCGAAGAAGCATATAGGACTATTAGTGAGGTAGCTAAAGAACTAGGATTAGTTAACAAAAAAAAAGGCACGATTCAAACTCACACAATCCGTTACTGGGAGACTCAATTTAAACAAATTAAACCGTCTATTAGAGCTGGTAGAAGAAGGTATTATTCTAATAAAGATATAAAGATTATAAATTTTATTAAATATCTACTAAAAGAAAAAGGCTTTACGATTAACGGTGTTAAAAAAGTATTAAATAGAAATTCAAAGCATTCTATTGACGATCCTAACGATATAGGTGTATATAATGCATCAATAAATAAGACTAAATTAATAAGTGATAAAGTTAAAAAAATATCTAAGATTATAAAAGATTTAAAAAAGATTTAAAATGGCTAAAAAAACACATATTAAAGTCCGCTTAGTTCCAGAAAGTAAACCGGATAGTAGTTTTTTTTATTATGTTAAAAAACCTTCTTCAGGAGAAAAAGCTAAAATAAAATTGAAAGCTAAAAAATATAATCCTGCAACACGTAAACATGAAATGTTTGTAGAAAAAAAACTACCTCCACACAGCAAATAATTATTTTTTTTTAAATTTTTTCCTTTCATAGGAAATGTAACTTTTTATCATTGCTGTCCATATTCTATTGGTAATTTGTGGATCAATTTTATTTTTAACAGAATTTTTTCTTACTTTTTTTAATACTTCAGCAATTCTAGCCTTATCGACGATTTGTTTTTTATACTTTTTTATTTTAATTACTTCCTCAACTAGCTTTGTTCTCTTTTTAATTATTTTTAGTAATTTGATATCTAATTTATCAAGTTTATTTCTAACAATTTTTATTTTTTTTTTATCCATTGAAGCGACAAATATACATTTTTTATTTATTTTAAGAAATGTATATTAGTATAATGATTAAAGAAAATAAAAGTTTTTACCTTTATTATTGGATATTAATTGTCACAATTCTAGTTGCAATTATGATTGTTGTGGGTGGTTTAACTAGATTAACAGATTCTGGACTATCAATTACAAGATGGGATTTATTTACTGGAATTTTACCGCCAATTACAAAAGATGATTGGGATTTTAGTTTTTCTTTATATAAAGAAATACCAGAATATACTTTAATTAATTCTGGAATGACATTGAATGAATTTAAAGTTATATTTTTATGGGAATATTTTCATAGATTACTAGGAAGACTCATTGGTTTATCTTTCTTAATACCATTTATCATATTTTCAATTAAAAAATTTTTAAATAAAAAAATGTTTTTTTCTTTTTTATCAATTTTCATTTTAATATGTTTTCAGGGTTTTATAGGATGGTATATGGTACAGAGTGGTTTAACAGAACGAACTGATGTAAGTCATTATAGACTTTCATTTCATCTAACATTCGGCTTCATAATTTACATACTCTTATTTTGGAACTTATTAAAACTTGGTGATTTCCATAATGATTATAATCAAGAAAAGCTCTCAGGAAAGTTACCTTATATTTTTTTTATACTAGTTGTATCTCAGATATCTTTAGGAGCTCTAGTGTCTGGTCTAGATGCAGGTCAAATTTATCAAACGTGGCCTTTAATGGGGTTAGATTATTTTCCAGATGATTCCTATTTAAAGGATATATTTTCTTTAGAAGTTCTTGAAAATCCATCCATAGTTCAGTTTTTTCACAGAAATTTAGCTTATTTAATTACAATTATTTTTTTAATAATTTCTTATAATGTTCTAAATAATAATAAACTTTATTATTTAAGAAAATATTTAATTTTTATTTTTATAGCTTTAAGTATACAAATTATCTTAGGAATATTAACAATCCTATCTGGTGCACATATAATTTTAGCTTCAATGCACCAGTTAGGTTCAATATTTTTGATTACCTCTATTTTAATTTTTCTATTTAAAAATAGTAAAATTAACTTACAGCTTTCAAGTTAGCACGACCTGAAGAGTTTAAAGCTTGGTTTAGATCAGCTATTATGTCATCAGGGTGCTCTATACCTATTGACAATCTAACGTATCCAGGTGTTACACCTGCAGCTAATAATTCTTCTGGTGTCAATTGACTATGAGTTGTTGTAGCAGGATGTATAGCTAAACTTCTTGCATCTCCAATATTAGCAACGTGATAAAACATTTGTAAAGACTCAATAAATTTTTTACCAGCCTCTACACCGCCTTTAACCTCAACCCCAACTAATCCACCATTTCCGCCTTTGAAATATCTTTTGGCTCTATCTCCAATTTCACCTTTGTGTATATTAGGATAAATAACTCTTTCAACATTTTTATGCTTAGTTAAAAAATCAACAACTTTTTGTGCATTGGAACAGTGTTGTTTCATTCTTAATGGTGCAGTTTCTAAACCTTGGATTATACCAAATGCATTGTCTGGAGCTAAAGCCGATCCTAGATCTCTCAATAAAACTACTCTAGCTCGTACTGCATAAGCTACATTTGCACCAGTTAATTCTGGAACAACTTTTCCCCAAACTGCTCCACCATAACTTGGGTCTGGCTCGTTAAATAGAGGTTGTCTTTTTGCATCAGCTGTCCAATCAAAATTACCTCCATCAACTAAACATCCACCAATAACTGTACCATGACCACCTATAAATTTTGTTAAAGAGTGGATTACAACTGCAGCACCATGTTCTATCGGTTTACATATAACAGGAGCAGCTGTGTTATCCATTATTAAAGGAATATTATGTTTTCTTCCTATGTCAGCTACTTCTTTAATTGGAAAAACACGTAAATATGGGTTTGGTAAAGTTTCTGCATAAATACATCTTGTTTTCTCATCTATTTGCTTTGCAAAATTTTTTGGGTCAGAAGGGTCAGCATATCTGACTTCGATACCAAGTTTTTTTAAAGTATGTGTAAATAGATTAACTGTTCCTCCATAAAGATCAGTCGAGCTAATAAAGTTGTCTCCAGCTTGACAACAATTTGTTATAGCAAATGTTGAAGCAGCTTGACCTGAACCAACTGTAACACATGCAAGACCTCCTTCTAATGCGGCAACTCTTTTTTCAAGCACGTCATTAGTTGGATTCATTATTCTGGTATAAATGTTTCCGAACTCTTTTAAAGCAAACAAATTTGCTGCCGTACCTGTATCTTTAAACTGATATGAAGTAGTTCTGTATATAGGAACTGCTACAGCGGTAGTGGCAGGATCACTCCTATATTCACCCCCATGTAGTGCTATAGTTTCTGGATTTTTTATTTCTTTTGTCATAATTTCCCCCTTAATTTAAAATAGATATTATATTCACCCTAAAAATCATTGATGTAAAGGTTTTTATAACTTTAAAATTTGACTTTGATCTTAAATCTCAGTATTTATGCGCAAAATATAATGACTAATTTTATTAAAAAAAACGAATTGAAAAACAATTGGCTTTTGATAGATGCTAATAATGCAATTGTAGGTAGATTAGCAGCTTATATATCAAAAGTATTAAGAGGAAAGAACAAAACTCAATACACACCAAATATGGATAATGGTGATTTTGTCGTAGTAACAAACATTGAAAAAATAAAATTTACTGGTCAAAAATTTAATAACAAAAAATATTATAGACATACAGGACATCCAGGTGGAATTAAAAGTTCAACTCCAGCAATTCTATCTAAAACAAAACCAGGGGAGGTACTAAAATTAGCTGTAAAAAGAATGTTGCCTGGAGGACCATTGGCAAAAAAACAATTATCTAAACTTAAAATTTATAAAGGAACAAGTCACCCACATGCTTCACAAAATTTAAAAGTAATTGATTTTGCAAAAATGAATAAAAAAAATTACATAACGGTAAATTAGTATGGAAGTTCAAGAATCATCAAATCAAGGTATAGAAAAAGTTAAGTTAGATTTTAAAGATGCTAAATATGCAACAGGAAGAAGAAAAAGATCCATTGCAAAAGTTTGGCTTAAAAAAGGTTCTGGCAATATTCACGTCAATGGAAAAAAAATGTCAGAGTATTTTCTTAAAGCTAATTTGCAAATCGCCATATTTAGACCTCTTACAATAACAAATCGTGAGAAAGAATTTGATGTAAGATGTTCTGTTAAAGGTGGTGGACTAACAGGTCAAGCTGGGGCAATTGTACATGGTTTATCACGAGCTATTACTTTGTTTGAACCTGACTTAAAAACTACTTTAAAAAAAGAAAAACTTACCACAAGGGATTCTAGAGTTGTCGAACGAAAAAAATATGGTCGAAAAAAAGCTCGAAGAAGTTTTCAATTTTCCAAAAGATAAGATTTTTTTCCAATATCTCTTAAGACTAATAACTGATATAATAAGAAATGGTCAAATCATTAAATATAGCTATAGCAGGAGCGACTGGATATGTTGGGCTTGAATTAGTAAAAATCTTATCTAATCACTCGAAAGTCAACATAACTTATTTAATAGCAAATAAATCTGCTGGCAAAAAATTAACCTTTTTAACAGACAATTAAAAAAAAAATTACCAAAAATTTCAAAATTAAAAGATGTTAACTGGTTGAATATAGATTTAATTTTTTGTGCATTACCAAATGGAGAAGCTCACAAAATTGCTAAAATTAAACCTAAAAATATAATATTAATTGATCTGTCAGCAGATTTTAGATTAGATAAAATCAGTGATTATAAAAAATGGTATGGATTAAACCATTCTTGTGAAAAGCTAATTAAAGACTCACATTATTCAATTACTGAATTTTCAAGAGATGTGATTAAAAATAAAAATATAATTTCTTGCCCTGGTTGCTACCCCACAAGTATTCAACTTCCAATTATTCCATTAATTGAAAAAAAAATGATTAACACAAAAAATATTATTGTTGATTCAAGATCTGGGTATTCTGGAGCAGGTAAAAATATTAAAAAGAAATTTACACATAAAAATTTATTTAATTCAGTTACAGCTTATGGGGTAGGTAAGCATAGACATTTAGTAGAAATAAATCAGCAATTTACAAAAGTAAATAAAAATAAAATTCAAATTTTATTTACACCACATTTAATACCAATGTTTAGAGGAATTTTATCTACTATATATATAAATTATAAAAATGGTCTAAGTGCTAAAAAAATTTATAACTTTCTGAAGCATTATCATAGAAATAATATTTTCGTAAAACTTGATAAATTTAATAAACCAATAGGTACCGGCGATGTAATGAACACAAATTTGTGCAAAATATCAGTTTGTGAAGTAAGGAAAAAAAATTGTATTATAATTTTTTCTGCAATTGACAATCTTATGAAGGGAGCGGCTGGTCAAGCAGTACAAAATATGAATGTAATTTATGGTTTTAAAGAAGGTGAGGGTTTAAAATGAAAATATTTTTAATTATTTTTATTACTTTATTTGCAATTAGTTGTTCACCTAAAAAAGTTGGTGTTTTTTGGTGTGGTGACCATCAATGTGTTAATAAAGCAGAAAAAGAAGATTTTTTTAAAAAATATATGATTGTAGAAAGAAGAGTTTTAAAAGAACTAAATGCAGAGGAAAAAAAGAGACAACAAAAAATTTTTGAAGAAGCTAAAATTAATGAAGAAAAAAGAGTTAAAAATGAGAAACTTTTAGCAAAAGAAAAAAAAATTAAAAAAAAACAAAAATTAATTAAACAAAAAAAATTAATTGAAAAACAAAAAACTGCCAAGAAAAATGAAAATATTACTGAAATATTTAATGAAGATATAAAAAAAGAATCAGACGAAGTAACTTTAAAACGTTCTGATGATGAAAAAAAAATACTTCAAGAAGAAATAGAATTAGAAGAAATCGAAATTTTTAACGACAAAACAAATTCAGCTATCACAAACAATAATAAAATAGAAACTGTAAGTTCTTCACCAAATACTGTAAAATTTGATGATATTTTTAAAGATATTATGAACAGAAATAAAAATAAATCTTTTCCAGATATTAATAATACACCGGATTAATATTATGAAAAATAAAATTATAATTGGAATAGCTGGTTTTGGAAATATTGGAAGCTATTTCTATAAAACTTTACAGAAAAATAAGTCGAAAATTTTTCTTAAAACTGGAAAGTATCCGGTAATTAAGTATGTTTCTGCTAAAAACTTTAATAAAAAGCGTAATGTAAAAATTCCAAAATCTAAAAGAGTTAAAAATTTAATGGAACTGCCTCTAATAAAAGATTTAGATATTATTGTTGAACTAATAGGTGGTGCTGATGGCCCAGCGAAGAGACTAGTTTTTTCTTCTTTAAAAAATAAAAAGCACGTTATTACTGCAAATAAATCTTTAATAGCCAAACATGGAGATGAGTTGGGTCGAATAGCTGAGCTTAATAATGTTAACTTAGAATATGAAGCTTCTGTTGCTGGAGGGGTTCCTGTAATTAGGTCTATAAAAGAAGGATTAATAGTTAATAAAATAAATAAAATTTATGGAATCCTTAACGGAACTACAAATTTTATTTTATCTTCAATGGAAAATACAGGAATGAATTTCGCTGAAGTTTTAAATCAGGCTAAAAAGTTAGGTTTTGCTGAATCAAATCCTTTATCTGATTTAAATGGTTCAGACTCAGCATCTAAATTAAGAATATTATCCTCAATAGCTTTTAATAGATCTATTTCTAAAAATAAGATTTTAACTGAAGGAATACAAAATATTAATTTAACTGATATTCAATATTCAAAAAAATTAGGTTATCAAATAAAACTTCTCTCTATTTCTGAAATTAAAAATGGTAAATTAATGGAAAGGGTTCACCCGTGTCTTATTAGGCAAAAATCAACTTTATCTAGTATTAATGGCGTATTAAATGCTATTGTAATTAATGGTCAGCCAGTAGGAAAGTCATTGCTTCAAGGTGAAGGTGCTGGACCAGGGCCAACTACGTCTGCAATAATATCAGATCTTTGCTCAATTTTAAGAGGTAATATTAAATTACCTTTTGGTGTATCATTTAAAAGTAGAAAAAAAATTGCACCTTTCAATACTCTTAAACATAAATGTTCATCTTATCTAAGAATTGAAGTTAAAGACATGCCTGGTGTACTTTCTTCTATTACAAAGATTTTTGCAAAAAATAAAATATCAATTAGAAACTTAATTCAAAATCCAAATAAAAAAGAAAATAAAGCATCTGTAATAATAATTACACACGAAAGTATTGAAAATAATTATAGAAATTTATTAAATAACTTAAATAAAAATAAATTTGTTTTAAAAAATCCAACTTTTATTAGAGTAGAAAAAGTTTAATGCAAATAGCTAAAGACTTAATAGATTCATTTGTAAAAGTTACTTCAAGAGCTGCATACGGTGCATCAAAGTTAAAAGGTAAAAATGATAAAATCGCAGCTGATCAGGCTGCTGTAGATGAAATGAGAAATTCACTTAACAAAATTGATATTAAAGGAAGAATTGTTATAGGCGAAGGTGAGCTTGATGAGGCTCCAATGCTTTATATAAATGAAAAAGTAGGCACAGGAACAGGAGAGGAGCTAGATATTGCTGTGGACCCATTAGAAGGAACAAATTTTACTGCCAAAAATTTACCAAACGCACTTTCAGTTATGGCTGTAACTAGAAAAGGAAACCTATTAAACGCTCCAGATATATACATGGATAAAATAGCTATAGGTCCTAACTTACCGGAAAATCTTGTAGATTTAGATTTTACTGTTGAAAAAAATATTAAAATGTTATCTGAGGCAAAAGGTGTAAAATACAAAAATTTAACTGCATGTGTTTTGAAGAGGCCTAGACATGATAAAATTATAAAAGCTTTAGACGCATTGGAGGTAAAAATTAATTTTATAACAGATGGAGACGTATCAGGTGTTATGTCTGTAATTAATAAAAAAAATTTAGTTGATATATATTTGGGTATAGGCGGAGGTCCAGAAGGAGTTTTGGCTGCAGCAGCTTTAAGTTGTTTTGGTTGTCAAATGCAAACAAGATTAATATTTGAGACAAAAGAAGATAAATTAAGGGCTAAAAAATTTGGAATCGACGATATGAACAAAAAATATAATATTGAAGATATGGTAAAAGGCGATGTTATTTTTTGTGCAAGTGGAGTTACAAATGGTGATTTGGTTAATGGTATCATAGATTTAGGTAATCACTTCCAATCTGAAACATTAGCACTTCATAAAAGCAGTAAAACAAACAAAATATTTATAGATAAAATTAAAAAATGAATTTATCCTCAATTAATGGAAAAAAATGGATATTTAAAAAGTTTGATCATAACGAAACTATAAATTTTGCAGAAAAATATTCTTTATCAGACACAGTAGCTAAATTATTATCAATTAGAAAAAAAAACATAAATAACTTAGATTTATTTTTAAACCCAAAAATTAAAAACCATTTACCGAATCCTTTTATCCTAAAAGATATGGATCTAGCTACAAAAAGGACATATGAGGCCGTTCTGAATAACGATAAAATCGGTATTTTTGGAGATTATGATGTTGATGGAGCTACTTCAACGGCTATTCTCGCTAAGTACTTCAGATCTATAAATTGTGAAATACTAACTTATATTCCAGATAGACAAAAAGAAGGTTATGGACCTTCAGCAATTGGTTTTAAAAAACTTATAAATAAAGGTGTTAAGATTATTTTTACAGTTGACTGTGGAACACTATCTTATGAAGCTATTCAATATGCAAATGATGAAAAAGTTGATGTTATTGTTTTAGACCATCATCAATCTGAAGTAAATTTGCCTAATGCGTTAGCTATTGTAAACCCCAATAGATATGATGATAAATCTGGCTTAGAGTATCTTTGTGCTGCTGGCGTATGTTTTATTTTTTTAATTGCATTAAATAAAATGCTTAGAGATAATAATTGGTTTATTAACAAAAAAACTATTGAACCAAATATTTTAAACTTTTTAGATTTAGTTTCATTAGGTACAGTTTGTGATGTAGTTCCTTTGGTTGGTCTAAATAGGGCTATCGTCAAACAAGGATTAAAAATAATGAAAAAAAGATCAAATTTAGGTTTAAAAACATTATATGATTTATGTAAAATTGAATCAGAACCTACTACTTATGACTTAGGGTTCAAATTAGGTCCCAGAATAAATGCTGGAGGTAGAGTTGGAAAATCATCTCATGGAGCTGAATTATTAATTTCAAATGACCCACAAAAAGCTTTTCAATTAGCTATAGATTTAGACAAATCAAATCTAGAAAGACGATCTATTGAGTCTATTATGTCTGAGCAGATTAATAATGAAGTCAAGAAATTTCATAATCATCCAGTTTTAGTAATATCAGGTAAGAGTTGGCATGAAGGTGTCATTGGAATAGTTGCTGCTAGGATTAAAGATAAATATCAAAAACCAACAATTTTAATTTCACTAAACAAAAATATAGGAAAAGGATCTGCAAGGTCAGTAATAGGATTTGATATTGGTAGTGAAGTTATAAAAGCGGTACAAAATAAAGTTTTAGAAAAAGGTGGGGGACATAAAATGGCTGCCGGATTTACAATTAAGGAGGAAAATATATCATTTTTTAGAGATACGTTAATTAAAAATTATTTAAAAAAATCAGTAAATACAGTTGAAAATAGTTATTTATATTTAGATTCAATTATTTCTCCAAGTTCATTAAATTTACCTTTTTATAACGAAGTTAATTTTTTAGCTCCATACGGGTCTGGCAACAACGAACCAAAGTTTTTAATAGAAGATTTAAAAGTAATTTCTTCGAATATAGTTGGTGAAAACCATATTAAAGCAGTTCTTTTAGGTAAAGACGGAAATACATTTAAAACTTTTACATGGAATGCTAAAAATACACCTTTAGAAACCTATTTAAATACAAATAGTAAAAAAAAAATTAATATCGTTGGAAAAATGAAGTTAAATGAATGGCGTGGAGAAAAAAAAGTTGAGTTTATTATAGAAGATATATCTGTAAATTAAGTTTCTAAATTAACAAAACTCTTAGCTAAGAATTTATCAAAATTTTTCCAAGATCCAATAGAAGATGAATATATTTTATTTCTAGATTGATAGTCGCTTGCAGTTTTAACTGGTCGTTTATTATTATAAAAACTTAAACATTTATCTGACCATTCGAGATTACAGTACTTTAATAGTCTTTTAATTTCACCTTCACTATTTAAAATTAAATTTTCATACTTTACATTATAAATAAATTTATTTAAATTTTTGTTCCAAAAATTCATCAAATTTCTATATAAATTATAATATTCGACTATGTCAGATAAATCATATGCAAAATTAACCCTTTGACCTGGAAAATGATTTTTAAAAATTGACAATACATTATCTTTTGGATCTCTATGGCAATGAATAATTTTTGCGTTAGGTAATATAAGCTTAATAAAACCTATCGATAAAAAATTTATAGGTAGTTTATCTGTCGTACGTTTAGAGTTATTAGAAAATTCTTTCATTTTTAAAACATATTCATCTCCAATTTTTTTTAAAGTTTTAGGGGTAAATTCAACAATATTTTCAAAGAACAATTTCATGTTATTATTTTTAAAATATTTAGTAGCTAAATACGGAATAGTTTCAGTTTCATCGCAACCAAAAACATCTGAGTGTGATGATATTATTTGTTCTATTAGTGTGGTTCCAGATCTAGGCATTCCAACAATAAAGATTGGTTCATCTTTTTTATTGCCAAACTTTTTATATTTTTCAAATATACTTATATTAAATGTATTTTTAATTTCGTTAAACTTATTCATCTCGTCATTAAGAATAAATTTAATTTTTTTCTTGTATAAAGAATTAGCTTCTTGATAAAAATTAAATGACTTACTAAAATTCTCAATATCTTCATAAGCTTTTCCTAAAGCAAAACTCATGTCAACTTTACTATCTTCATCATTTTTATCTAGTTCATTATTTACTGTCTCAAGTAATTTTAAGTGACTTGTATCCTTTTTGTAATTTGTAATTCTGCTAAGTGCTCTGTGTGCTCTTACAAATTTTGGATTTAACTTAATTGACTCTAACAAATTTTTTTTTGCTTCAGAAAAATTTCCTGTTGTAATATATAATGAACCTAAATTATAATATGAAATCGCAAGTGGTTTAATACTTATTGCTTTTTTGTAGCAACTTTCTGCTTTTTCATATTGACTTCGTGAGGAGAATAGAGTTCCCAAGTTATTATGTGGCTCAGGGTTATTAATGTCTATAGTAATAGATTTTTTGTATAATTCCTCTGCTTTTTTAATATTAACACTATTTTTATTATTAAAATAAACTAAACCTAAATTATTATAAAGTAATGCAAAATTTGGATCATTTTTAATTCCTTTTTTATAAGTTTCTATAGCAAGATCTATTTTGTTTTGTTGTGCAAAAATTAAACCTAGTAGATTGTATAAAAAACCAATATTTGGATTTGTTCTTATTAGCTCTTTTGATGCCTCTTCAGCTTCTATAAGATTACCTTTTTTAAAAACTTCAACAATATATTGTATTTTTTCTTTCAAATTTTGCATTAGGTACTTTTTTTCACTTTTTCATTTGTTTTAATAGTCACTCTTTCATTAAAATCAAACTTTTTTGATCATTGAAACAACATTGAATATATAATAGATACAAGACTAATTTAATAGGTCCCATCGTCTATCGGTTAGGACACGTGGTTTTCATCCTCGAAAGAGGGGTTCGATTCCCCTTGGGACCGCCAAAAAGGATAATAGATGAAGCTTTTAAGGGTAGGCGATGCAAATAATGAAAAACCTGCAGTACTAGATAAAGATAATAACATAAGAGATTTATCTTCAATAATACATGATTTTACACCGCAAACATTAAACTTTGAAATTTTTCATAAAATTGAAAAAACTAATATTTCAAATTTACCCATCTTAGATAACAAGAAAAGAATTGGTTCTTGCATTTCAAATCCATCAAAATTTATTGGTATTGGATTAAATTTTAAAGATCATGCAAAAGAACAAAATTTACCTATACCTAAAGAACCAATTATTTTTTCAAAATTTACAAGCTGTTTAAGTGGACCAAATGATGACATTATAATACCAAAAAATTCAAGTCATACTGACTGGGAAGTTGAATTAGGTTTTGTGATTGGAAAAAGAGCTTCATACGTTAGTAAAAATAATGCCTTAGACCATGTGCTAGGTTTTTTTTTAGTAAATGATGTTAGTGAAAGAAATTTTCAAAAAAACAAAGGTTTGACGTGGGATAAGGGTAAAGGTTTTGATACATTTGGACCCATTGGACCTTATATTGTGACAAAAGATGAACTCCCTAATTTTCAAAATCTTAACATGTTTTTAGATGTTAACGGCAAACGAATGCAAACTGGAAATACAAAGGAAATGATCTTTGATATTAAAAGTTTAATTTCGTATATGAGCTCTTGTATGAGTTTACTGCCTGGTGATATTTGCTGCACAGGAACACCACCTGGTGTAGGAGAAAATAAAAAACCACCCATATTTTTAAAAAATGGAGATAAAATAAAATTAGGTATAGAGAGTTTAGGTGAACAAAATCATAATGTATACGCACATAAATAAAATATTTTTTTAGGTAATGACTTTTTTTGTATATTTACTTGGTACAAGAAAAAAATCAAAATTAACAACTTATGTGGGATATACTAATAATATTAAAAGAAGGTTAGATTTACATAATAGTGGTAAAGGTGCTAAATTCACAAGAGGTAGAAAGTGGAAACTATTATATCTGGAGAAGTTTAAAACAAAAAGTGAAGCAATTAAGAGGGAATGTTATATAAAGAAAAACAGAATGTTTAGAAATAAAATTAAAAATAAAAAAAAATGAAAATATCTATTTTACTACCTTACAAAGAAAATTTTTCACCTAATTATCCAGGCGCAGTTTCATTGTTTGTAAATGACATGGTTAAGCTAAGTCAATATAAGAAAAATATAACAATTTTTGGAAATACAAATTATAAAAAAAAATTATTAAAAAATTATATAAATATACCAATACAAAAAAATCTTGTTACTAGTGTAAGTAAAGATTACGTTAATGCCTTCTTGAAGTATGAAAAAACTAATCCATCGGATATTATTGAAATCCATAATAGACCTAATTACTTCCATTTAATTTTTAAAAATAATGATAAACAAAAAATTGTTTTATATTTTCATAATGATCCTCTAACAATGACTGGGTCAAGATCTACAATAGATCGAAAAAAGATTTTAAATAATGCAACTAAAATTATTTTTAATAGTCATTGGTCTAGAAAAAGATTTTTAGAAGGTATTGAAGGTCTACATATTAATTCTGAAAAAATGAATGTAATTTACCAATCAACTAATACTGTCAAAATTGATATTAAAAAAAAGAAAAAATGGATAACATTTGTAGGTAAACTTAATAAAGCTAAGGGATATGATCTTTTTGGTTTAGCAATAATAAAGATTCTTAAAAAATTCAAAAATTGGCAGGCAATTGTAATAGGCGATGAACCAAGATTGACATTACATTTTAAACATAATCGTTTAATTAATCTTGGCTTTCAAAAGCATAACAAAGTTTTAGAAGTTTTCAAAAAAACTAGTATAGCTGTTGCTTGTTCAAGATGGGATGAACCGCTTGGTCGAACTAGTTTAGAGGCTAGTAGTAGAGGTTGCGCTACAATAATAAGTAATAAAGGTGGTTTACCCGAAACTGTAACTAATGGAATTATACTTAAAAATTTAAATGTCGAATCTGTTTATAATGCCATTAAAAAGTTAATTGAAAATGATAAGGAGCGTATTAATTTACAAAAGCTCTCGCTAAAAAATTTTTTTCATACAAACATTATTAGTTCAAAGAAAATTGATGATTATAGAAGAAAACTATTAACCTATGGAACATTGCCAATTGTATCTAGTAGAAAAATTTCTAAAAGTCTTAGAATCCTACACGTAACTAATTTTAATGAAAGACATGACGGTAGGCTTTTTTTTAACACCGGAAGAAGACTAAATAATGGTTTTATCAGATTAGGCCATAGTGTTCTAGAATTAAGTGATCGTGATATAGTTAGGCATTATAAAAGTTTGAAAGATTATTCTGGTTCTAAAGCTTTAAACGAAAAGTTAATTAATACTGTTTATAACTACAAGCCTGACTTATTAATATTTGGCCATGCTGATTTAATCAAAGAAGAAACTCTCTCTTATTTAAAAGAAAATTATAAAAACTTAAAAATTGCTCAATGGTTTCTTGACCCTCTTATGAAGGATGGACCTGATTTTGAAAAAAATAAAAATAGAATACTTGATAAAATTAATTTTACAGATGCTAATTTTATCACCACGTCACCTGATGTTTTGAGCTTTTTACCAAAAAATAAATCAAGTTTTTTTATACCAAATCCAACTGATAAGTCTTTTGAAGTATTAAACAATTATGAAAATCAGCAATGCTCTATGGATGTTTTTTTTGCATTAAGCCATGGTGTGCATAGAGGTATACTTAAAAGAGGAAAATATGATGAGAGATCTGATTTTGTTAATAAGCTAGTTGAGATTACACCAAATGTTAAGTTTGACTTATATGGAATAAATAATGTTCAACCTATATGGGCTGACTCATTTTTAAAATCAATTTCTAATGCTAAGATGGGTGTAAATTTAAGTAGAGGAAAACCTACTAAGTATTATAGCAGTGATAGAATTACTCAATTAATAGGTAATGGTCTTTTAACATTTATCCATGAAAACACTCATTATAATAATTTTTTTAATAACAAAGAGGTTATTTTCTATACTAATTTATCTCAATTGTCTGAACAGATACAAAAATTTGCCCGGGATGATACGACCAGAAGAAAAATTGCTCGAAATGGTAAGAAAAAGTATATGAAATTTTTTAACTCCACTATTGTTGCGGATTTTATTATTAAGAATACTTTTAATATTGACTACCCTAAAAATAAATTTATGTGGGAAAATAAATAAATATATTCTTAATTTATGAGTAAAATTTTAATATTTAGGACTGATCGAATTGGCGATTTATTGACGACTTGCCCAGCTATAATCTCATTAAAAAATTCTATAAAAAACTCAAGTATTACAGTAGTAACTTCGAATAAAAATGATTCTTATGCGAAAACATTCAGTTTTATTGATGAAACAATTTTATTTCCTGATAATATTTTTGACAAGATTAAATTTATTTTAAAACTTTCAAAATTAAATTTTGATTTTATTTTTATTTTTGATGGTAAAGATAGATCTATTATTTCTTCTATTTTTCTAAATTCACATAATAAAATCTTTCTCTTTCCAATTAATAAGTTTTATTTGTTTTTTTTAAAAATTTTTAAAGTTAAATTTGTTAAAGATGACGATAAAACTAATTTAATCGAGTTATATCAAAAAATGTTTTCTCTTGCTAAAATTGATAAAAAAATTACGAACTTTGATTTTATAAAACTTAAAGTTGATAATAAAACTTCATCTAAAATTAGTATTAATAATTATATTCATTTACATTTAAACGAAAAGTGGTTTAATGAACTGTACATTAATAAATACACAGATATAAATCCAAGTTATAATAATTTTGTTAATTTTATCCTCGAACTTGCTAAAAGAGAAAATCTATTGATAAGTACTGGTTTAATAGATTTTAATTTATTAAATCAACTGAAAGCAAACTTCTTTATTGACTCAAACCTAAATATATATAAAAAAAAAGTTGGTGATAAAATTATCTACTTAGTTGATAAGCCAAGTTTGCTAGATTTAGAATCTTTAATAAAAAAATCTAAAATTTTTATAAATTGTCACTCTGGAATTATTCACTTAGCTAATTCTTATAGTATTAAGATACTCGATATTATAGATAAAAAAAGAAGTGCATGGTATATACGCTTCACAGGTTATCTTAGTAATTATAATTTAATTTATAGATCTAGTTTTGAAATCCTTAGTAAGGAAATTTTAGATTTTTATGATAAAAATTACAATTAATTTATAATTTAATTTTATTTAATGCGTTATTATTAAATAAGTTGGCATCTCTTATATATCTTCGCACCATTTGAGTTGTCTTATGACCGGTCATTGCCATAATACTTCTTTCGTCAGCTCCAGACTCTGCTGTTACTGTTGCAAAACCAGCTCTTAAACTATGACCTGAATAGTTTTTACTTTCAATTCCGGCTAAGTTAAGATATTTTTTTAAGATTAATGCTACTGTTTGATCACTCAGTCGCTTCTCATTTAATTTTATACCTTTGTTAAATTTTCTAAATATTGGTCCGGATTTAATATTTGATATTTGTAACCATTTTTTTAAATGAATTACTGGACAATAATTTTTATTTGAAAAGTAGGGTAGTCCTTTTATTAAACCTTCACCAAATTGATCTGTTTTAGATCTCTTAACTATTATTTTTGCACCCTCTTGAACAAATTCAATATCTTCGTAATCAATAGCAACTAATTCAGCTCTTCGAAATCCTCCACTGAAACCAGTTAATATAATTGTTTTATCTCTTACTTTTATTATTTCATCAAATTTTTCTTTATCAATTACATCAATTACTGTTTTTAAATGATTGATTAAAATAGGTTTTTTACCTCTTTGATAATTACCTTTTTTCCTGTTAATTCCCATTAAATTTTCAATTATTATCGGATGTTTTGTGTCTAAATAATAACCTTTTAGTTTGTGAATCATCCCAATTGATACGAGTCTACGTCTTAAGGTGCTCATTTTTGCATCTTTAATTGATAAATGAGTTAAGTATAATGAAACTATCTTAGGATCTGTTGGAAGGGATTTAAAACCATTCTTTATACAAAATCCTCCAAAATCTTTAAAATCTGATTTATATGCTCTAATCGTATTATCTGCTTTAGAGCTTTTTAGATTACTTAATGTTTCATCTTGTAGAGCTTTTATGTCAGTTATTATATCATTCATATATATTACTATTGATAACCATTAATTATCGTTAGTAATATAACATGTAATTTTTAAAGTCAACCTATATGTTAAGATTATGAAAAAGAATATTTTATTATTTATATTTTTATTTTATCAGCCTTATGCATTAGCAAATGAAATAAAAGTTATTGATGGCGATACTATTGTTTTAAATGAAGAAAAAATAAGATTCTTTGGTATTGACGCCCCTGAAATTAATCAAGAATGCATAAAAAAAGGAAAAATAATCAAATGTGGATTACTTTCAAAGAAAGCTTTAGAGGATAAAATAGGCAATAATACTCCTTTATGTACTAAAAAAGGTACTGATAGGTATAAGAGAATTATTGCAGAATGTTTTGTAAATAATGTTAGCTTATCAAAATTTCTTGTCGCTAATGGTTATGCTTTTGCTTATAAAAAATATTC
>MDSV01025678.1_pt1 | contig 20108 bp, 12 predicted proteins | sample 810851 | NCBI WGS metagenome assembly MDSV01 (sample SAMN05326640, study PRJNA326480) | marine metagenome | isolation source: seawater | place: Atlantic Ocean: North East | collected 2012 | reverse complement strand
TCCTGAACCTGGTGGAGGTGGTGGTCCTCCTGAACCTGGTGGAGGTGGTGGTCCTCCTGAACCTGGTGGAGGTGGTGGTCCATCATCAGTCTTTATATCTGACTCTCCTTCTTCTATAGTTTTTTCTTTTTCTATATTTGGAGAAGGTTGCGTTAATGGAAAATCAATATTTTGTATAACTCTTATCTCTTCTTTTAGTAAATTAAAAGTTTGCTCATTGTTGGCTACGATTGTTAAATTGCCTGTTGCTTTTTCGCCTGTTGAGGACTCTAACTCAAATACCCATATTTTATTAATATCATTTTTAATATTTTTTTTATTTTCAAACTCTTTGTTATAAATACTGATGAATAAAGCTCTTGAATAAATCTCTGCAGAAGAATCCTGTATAAACGGAAATACTTTTTGTTTAAATTGTATTTTTATCGAATTACCAAGAGATACTTTTTTAGCTGTTGAGGAGAGGATTCTCGTATTATCAAATGAGTCATTATAGAAATTATCACCAACCCATTCAATCCCTGCTTTGCTTATGCTAATTAGGTACGATTTTGTTCTTATATTCTTATCAAAAACTAATCCAGAGTTAACACTTGAATATAAATAAGAGGAAATCAATCCTGTTAATAAGAATATAAGAAAAATAAATGTAGCATATTTAACTATGTCGAATAATGGAACATCCAAAAATCTTGAATTAATTTGAATGGATATTACATCTTCTACAGCAGAAATGGTTGGAATGCTTGATTTAAATACAACTTCATACATCGTATCATTGTCCAGATTGACTGCTTCATACGGATCTCCAATTAAAGTTAATATTTCATCTTCATTGGCAACAATTTTTATTGGAAAGTCTTCTGTGCCAAGCTGATATTTATTACCTTTGTACTCAATTGTCCAGTTAACATTTGGTGAGGTATTAGTAGTCAATTGATTTATTGATATATTGAGGACAGAATCTATATTTCCAGTTTTTACTTCAAATTCAAATTTAACACTCTGTTCACCTTTAAATACTTGTTTGTCAGAGTCTAAAGGACCAGTTATTTTGTTATATTCTGGTGCTTCTAATATTTCAATAATATCTGAAGAAGCTACATCAGCATAAGCTTTTTTTCCCTTTGATGGTTCATAAATTACTTCTGTCTGAAATTTTATTTTTGTTGGGAATGATTCATCTGGAGTAATACATGCTCTATGACCGCGTGGAATTTCTTCGGCCTTTATTGATCTTACAACTGAGCCATCTGAAGGGTTTACAACAAGCAGCTTCACGTCAGCACTAGGAGGAGGGGCGTCTCCAATATAAGTTATATCAACACACTGTTCTTGACCAATTCTTAAAGGTATTTCTTTGGGTATAGTTGGGACAAGTTTTGTAAACAATGTGGTCGTCCACTCAACAGTACGGCCCTTCGGGTCATTGGCATTTAATGAGAATTTCCAACTTCCTACCCAAGAATTTTTTTTAGGATCGAAATCTATCTTTATAATTCCTACTTCATCGCTATACCACTCAACTTCAACCATGGAGTCTCCAAATTGTGTTTTGGAAAATCCATCCGGAGGTGATTTTTTCAAAGAATCTGCAATATTCATAGCTGGAGGAGGTTGTATGAACAACTCTACATCCCCAATATTCCCTGGTTTAGAAACATTCATCTGAATAATTGCAGTTTGAGTCCCTACACCAACTGAAAGTTCATAAAAACATTCATTATTTTCTGTACAAATGACTGTTTGTTCGGTTGGTAGGTCTTCTTTGTCTTGATTAAACCCAGAAGCTCTTAATTGGTTTGAAATATTTAAAAATGCGTTGAGTAAGTCCGTTGCATCTTTAGCTAGAAAGACTTTGGATTTTAGATACACCCTATCATTAGTAAACACAGTTGTTCCATCTGTTAGCTTACAAGGGCCAGCTAACTCTCCTAATAATCCGTCTAGGCATAATTTTGATGACGAATCAAGAGAAACACCTATCAAAAACATACCTTTTGACTGTAACGACCTTATTTTATTTAAAACTGAAGAGTAACTGTCAGAAGTTCTACCGTCAGTCATGAATATCCAAATTTCACATGAATTTTGGATATTCTTCGTACTAAACAATCCATTTACAAGCTCGATTGCATTTAAATATGAAGTACCTCCATCGCTTTTATTTAGTAACATTTTTTCAGTATTTAATTGTTCTTTAGTGAGATTACTTGTTGAAAGATTTGTCCATGGCAAAACAACATTTGCATTTGATGAAAAGGTACTCCAAGAGACTTCCATGTCAACATTTTCATATTCGCTTGTCTGTAGTTCCTTAGTTATCTTTTGGAGACCTAAGGTTATAGCAATTGTTGCAGTTCCTCTAATGCCGTCGGGATCAGCACCACTTGTAGAACCTGACGTATCGAGAGTTACATGAATTGAGACTGCTTTTTTTTGATTAACACACGATGTTAAATCTTTTTCCCACTGCTCTTGCTCTTCAGCGTTAACCGTCCCAGATAGTAAAGATGTGATAATAAATATTGATATGATTAATGTGAATATTTTTTTCATATTAAAAACCCGTAAGAAATTCTTCATAGGCAAAGTCATATCCAATTTCCCAAGATAAATACGCTCCAAACAATATGTATACATAAAGCAAAACCTTAGATGTTGTAACCGTAAAGTCTGATGAGTAATTTCTACTGCTAGATAAAGACCTATCAATAGTTAAAAATATCAATAAAATAATAAATCCCAGTGCATGAATAATTAAAGATATTTGCATAGATAAATTCAGATTCAAAATATCTAAAAACAAAATAATTGAGATTATAAAAGGGGCTAAATGAGAAAAAAATAAAAAAACTGGGGGTTTAATTATTTTATTTGTTGCCATTGTCTTATATTAACAATTTAGAATTAGGTTTTGCAGAAAATTATATTCTTGCGTAGTTACCGTTAATTCCCAAAGATATTTTATAGTTATCCAATTGGCAGCATATTCACAGTGATAATCACTATTGGGAGGCATCCATTCATGTGGTGGCTTTTTTCCTTTTGAACGATTTTCGCCTTTGTCTACAGCAATCAAGTGATGTTCAAATACATAAAGATCATTTGAATACTCAATTCTTTTATATTCTGGCCATAAATAAGCCCCTGAGTAAAAAGCATCATAAAGAGGTACGAAGTGATCGATATCTACATCACTGGCAAAATAAAATGTTGAATTTGTATAGGGATCGTACCACTCACCTGAATCAACTGTGCAGCTACTGTTGTCTCTAAATGAAACAGATGAAAGCGACTCAATTAATAAGACTTCCGCTCTTGTATTCTGGCAGTCACCATCTTCATCAATCCAAGAGCCAAAATATAAATCTCTGTCATACGATGGTATCGAAGAAAAGTCATCATTTATCACAAGATAATTTAGTTGATCTATAGAAACATTTACATCTATTGTTGTACTTACAACATTGTTATTTTGTTGAGTGGGTTTTGATGAGTTATTCTGATTGCTTTGGACTGTGGTTGAAGTACTCGATTGATTTACCTGTGGAACTAAAAGAGGTTGCTGACTATTTATATCTGGAATAATTTGTAAATTAAACCTTCCTGCAATAAAAAGCGAAAATAATCCTACAAGCAAAATATTGATTGCTTGTCTTCTTGTTACAGTAGTTTTAAAAGAATATCCAAATACCCCAATTATTCCAATGAAGATTGCTATTAGACCAGAAATAAGAAATATGGTGGATAATATCTGAATCATAAATTAATCTCCTTCAGATAGAGATTCTCGATGTATAGGACAAAATCCAATATCACTACCATCTATATTCACCCATCTTATTTCTCCTTCATGAATGTGCATGTCACAAATATCGCAAAACATAATTTACTCCAATTACTTTAAAGTCTAATATTTAAAATTTGGGTGAGTCAAAATATTTTCAACTCACCCAAATTATTTAAGAGGCTTTTTCGTTTACTTTAATACTTACAACTTCTTGCATGTTTTTTAGATCTGTATTGACTAACGAATTAAAATACTTTTTATAAGTATGATAATTAGGATCTGACTCAAAATCCCATGCTTCTATTACTGATAACCAAGTTATTCCGTACATTTTTGAGTCTTCATTTCTACCCTCTACTTCTGGCATAGTTAAGTACATCAACTCTCTAACTAATTCTTTGCTTGGTCGACTCTTAACAAAACCAACTTTTTTATATTTACATATATGATTAAACGCCATTAAATATGCCAAAGTAATTCTTGTAATGTTCGATCCACCTTTTCTTGTGGTAGGATAATTTCCAACAAAGGACTTGGTTCTTCCACTTAAGTAACTGTTTAATTGTTCAAAATTTCTACCTACTGTTTCAAGATCAATATTTGATTTACAAATTATTTCATCTCTTGTATAAGTTGTGTAAAAATTAACTTTTTTTCCTTTGTAGTCTCCTAAATAAAGTTTTGTCTTGATTTCCTTGAGTTTCGAAGTGTTATTAACACCCTTTTCACGAAACTTTGACAAGAACTTATCTTTTCCTTCTAAGGCCTCAATTTGGAATTTAGTCATTTGATTATTGTTCATAATCTTCCTTTCTTTTTGATAATATATTTTTCTACACCAATAACTAGACAGTCAAATAATCCTATTTGAATAAAAGTCCAAGAAAATGGATGCAAAATAAAAAAACTGGCACAAAAACCAGTATTTTTACATTATAACAGAAATTGATTAAAAAATAAATTTTGTTCTAATACTTAGACTTTTTATTGACATTATTTGTTACATTTAAAAATTTTTCTATATTTATACTTAATTTAAGAAAGGTTTTCCTTTCTTTTTGATAATGTAGAGAGGCCTTCGGGCCTCTTTATTTATTTGCTGTATGACAGAGTAGGTTCTTGAATTTAAAGTAATAGTATGGCAATTTCGTATCCAACTAATCCTAATTTTGTAAATAAATCTGAAAAAAAAGTTCACGAAAAACTTTTATCACTCAGTGATAGCTGGCACATCTATACAAATATGAGACAACATATAACTATATTTGAAAAGGTAAGTAGAAGTGAAATTGATTTTATTTTAACTCATCCTTTTTTTGGAATTATCTTAATAGAAGTAAAAGGCTTTGGAGTATTCTCTAAAAATGGAAACTGGTATAGGACCGAGACTGTTCATGGAGAAGGTGAGAAAGAAAAGCGTATAAAAAGCCCTTATATGCAAATTGAAGATGCAAGAGGAAACCTTAAAGATTTTTTATATGACCAAAAAGAAAATTTGAGACCATATTTAAAAAGTAGTTCAGACATTAACAAAATATCAATTCACACTCTAGTTGTGTTCCCTTATCTTCCTGATTTTAAAAATTTAGGAATAGAGTCTGAAAAAAATAACACTGTCACTCAGAAAGACTTAGAAGATATTGATAAATTTTTAAAAGCAAACATTCCTAAATTGAAGTTGAAGGATTTTAAGAAAATACAAGCTAAGTTAAAAGAAATTATAATTCCTGACATAAATACAGTACCTATGAGAGGCTTAACAAGGGATATTGAACAGCAACTAATGTCATCAACAGAGGAACAGTCAATAATACTTAACTCTATTTTAGAAAATAATTCTAAAATTTTTGTTACAGGCCCTGCTGGGTCTGGAAAAACTGTCTTAGCTGTTGATGCTGCAAGAAACTTTTCTAAAGAAGGTAAAAAAGTACTTTTTCTTTGTTATAACCAAAACCTTGGAAAATACTTAAAAATTCTTTTACAAGATCATATAAACATAGAAGTTTATTCTCTTTTTAGTTTCTTTTCGGAGATAAATATTAATCTTAAAGATGCTGGTACTGCACACTTATCACCTGGAAAAGCCGCACCGTTGATTGCTGAACTGTTTAATAATAACTTCGATAAGTTTTCAGATGATTTTGATGTACTAATAATTGATGAAGCACAGGATTTTTCACCATTGTTTTGGCCTACTTTTGAATTATTAACTGAAAATAAAAAATGGTTTATTTTTGCTGACAAAAAACAAGCAATAACCCATGAGGACTGGTCACTGCCTGAATTAAAAAATGAATCTTGGCTTAAATATCCTCTAACTAAATATCTGCGTAGTACTAAAGAAATATCCGAAAAAGTATTAAATGTTTTTGATCTTGAACAGCTACCTACAAGTATACGTGGTATTGAACCAGAATTTAAACTAAGTAATGGTGACTGGAATAGTAGTTTAGAAGTCCTTTCAAGCACAATTGAAAATTTATTTGAACATGAAGGCTATGAAGTATCACAAGTACAAATTTTAATTCCTCACAGCCGATATTTAGATGAAGTTGAACAAGCTAGATACAGAGAGAATAAGAAAATTGGTGGTATTGGGAGTATTAATATAGAGTCAATTTATAAATTTAAAGGTTTGGAAAGTGAAGTTGTAGTACTACTAGCTCCAAATATAGAAAGTTTAAAATCTGAAAATACATCAGATATAAAAAGCTTAATGTATGTAGGCATGTCAAGAGCTACTACTTATTTAATTGTAATTGGTAATCAAGAAGTTAAAGAATTAATGAACTGGGATCAATAAGGGTCCTGTGAAAATTAGAGAGTTTTATTGAGTTTAAACTTTGATAATGTAAATTTGTTAATTTTGGTGACCCTATCACAATACTCAAGCACTGAGCTCTTGATAAAGCAACATTCATTCTGTTGTAATTCAATATAAAATCTATTCCTCTTGGAGCGTCTTCATAGTTTGAAGCAGCAAGGGAGACTATGACTACAGGTGCTTCTTGGCCTTGAAATTTATCGACTGTACCAACTCGAAATTTTTCACCTAATCTCTTTCCAATTTCATAAACCTGAAGATTATAAGGTGAGACAATCAAAATATCTTCCTCTACCAATTTTCTAATTTGACTACCTAAATTGATTTCAGAAGTAAGTAAGTTTTCTATTATGTCTTCTAATGCATCTATCTCTTCAAAGCTTGCTTGTGTGTTGCCTTCATGATCTACATTTATAAATTGGATACCTGAAGGTACCAGTGGCTTTTTGTAACTATTTAAAAATCTCTTTGAAGTAAAGTTATCATTCAATAATCTATTGTCATAAAAGAAAGTTGATATAAAACTGTTTATTGTTGGGTGTAGCCTGTAAGTTTTATCTAGAAAAACTCCTAACTCTTTTTGAATCGTCACACCTTCCCCAACTAAGTACTCCAAGGTTGTAAAACCATTATTGTTAGGATGAGATCCTTTCTTTACCTGTGGTAGTTGCTGTGGGTCTCCGATTAAAACTAAATTCTTTGTAGCTTGTGTAGCTGCCAGTGTTGTTGCTAAAGGAACCTGACCAACTTCATCAATAACTATAAAATCAAACTGATCTTCATATCTCTTATGACAAATTCTATTAATAAAGGTTGATAGTAAATTAGATTTATTAGATTGACTGTCTGTTGCAGACCTAATGTGTTCATTTTCTTCAATTTCTTTTTTTATTTCTTCGCTACCGCCAAGAAAGTCTATCACTTCTCCCTCATTCAGGTAGTAGCTGACTTTTTTTGCTAGATTTAAACTTGAAGCATAGTTTGGTGCTGCGAGACCTACTTTATAACCGTCATGATAAAGTTTTGCAATTACCTCACCAAGCATTGTAGATTTTCCAGTTCCTGGAGGGCCCTGAATTGCTAAGTACGAGCCTTGCATTTTTATACATATCTTATAAATATCTTCACTGGAAGGATTCGTTGAGTTAGCAATTGAAATATCAGTGCTTGGTTTTTTTTCTAATATTTCATTAATAATTTCTGGCAAATTTTTTGTCTCAATAAATTGATCGCAAATATTTTTTAAAGCTTTAAATGGACTATCAGCAACTTTTCCAAACTTTGCTGGAACTGGATTTACTATCGCACTTGCTGAGTCAAAGCTAAATACGACTGAAGAGTCATATTCATGTTTGCTTTTCCACTGTTTTTCTGAAATATCAAAAGTTAAAACAAAGGGGTCGTCGGTAATTTCCGATACTGTTGCGTAAAACTGTACATCTTCATAACTATTATTTGTAGCAACTAAAAGAATTATTTCATCACCTTGCTTAACTTTTTTAAATGTATTGTCTAAACATTCATAAGATAAGCGATAGTAGCCATCCAATAATTCTGGCTTTTCAATAAGCTTTAAATAAGCAAAACTACTAGCATTGTAAACTTTTTCTTCAATTGGTAAGTCTAATAAGTTAAACAACTCCCAGAAATCTGCTTTTTTCTCTCTCCTGTAGTAACCAAGTATTGTTGACATAAAATTTTTTGATTCTTCACTTACAGTCTCTGAATCTAAATTATTAATTAATTCTTCATAATTTTGAATTTCAATATCTTCCTCGGTAGGCTCAGTGGGTTCTTTTTCTTGATATTCAAATGTATACGGGTATGATTCCTTCATACTTCTTAACCAAACACATACAGCTTCTGTAGCAAAGCAATCATCCATGTTGTACATCAGAATTTCATTTTTAATATCTTCATTGTTTGTAGATAAATATTTCTCAAAATAAAATATAGAATCTATTCCAGAATTGAGATCAAGTTCTCTTTTGTAACCTGGAATTTCTTCAATTCGCTTTAAGCTATATGAATCCTTGCCAATAATGAATGCTTTTCTAATAATTTGATACAGATCGACAAGTCTTCCGTCTTTTATCCACTTATCAATAGTTATTTCATGTAATCCAAATTTTTGCGATGACTTTAACAGAGAAGTTTTTTCGTAATGTGCATAATGATAAATTTTAAGACTAGGAAATTTATTAATTCTATCCTCAACCCAATTAACAAACTGATCAAAAATATATTTTTCTTCAAGTTCAGACTCAGCCCAGAGGTCGTCTTTAAAAACTAATTCTCCCGATTCGTCTTTATAAGCTACTCCATATAAATACTCTAATGTATCTTCTGTTCGAAAATTATAGAACGGATACCCTTCTAAATCGAAATAAATATCACCGGGTTGTTCATCTGGAAGTAAAGTATGTAACCAGTGTACAGATTCATCATCGTTTCTTAATTCGATGTGAGTAAAGTCTTTGTTTGATTTTTTTTGTGCGCTTGCTTGTCGTTTTATTTTATCTAAAGTTTGATGAGGAATTTTTTGCAAATACTCCTCATCAAACTCTATTAATTGATTTACAGTTTTAATATTACTTTTCTCAAGAATATCGATTTGTCTACTGCTTATATCTGCAATTAGTTCTAGAGCGTCATTGTCTTGCCAATATTTGTTAGCTGCATCATTAAACTCTTCGAAAACCTCCCATTTTCTTGGTGTTGGGTGCTCGTCAATAGAGTAATTGCTGACCTCATCTAGAAACTTTTCTTTTAAGTCTATAAAAAACTTGTAATACTCAAATAATTTAAAACTCTCCACTTGCTGATTTCCAAGAAAAAACCATCCTTTTTGAGGTATTGAATTTTGGTACTCTTCTAGCATCCACGAATAACCACAGACTTGTAATAGAAACTCGGGCTTAACTTGCTTGGCAAGTTTTGCATCCATAACTTCATATAAGTTATTCTCTTTGTTGCGAATTAAAAAATCTGCTCTACCAATAAAATTCTCTCTTCTTAATGTTGGTTGCACAATAACGTCTGCTTTTGATGAAATTAATTCTTTACTTTCAACTTCAGAATTTAAAGGGTTTTGAATTTGTTTTACAGATTCATAGTTATTAATAAGATATTTTTTTGCATCATCCTCATTTTTTTCTGACCTAAGTAGCAAAGAAGAGTTCTGAACCATATCTTTTTCTAGAAAAACGGTTCCAGGATATTCTAAATTTGCCCAAGTTGCCCAAGATGAATAAGGAGATCTGAAAAATCGCACTATATCTGTAATACTGAATTCTAATTTACCTTCAACTTTTTTCATTTAATTTGTAGTCAAAGACTTTAGTGTCTTTTCTAGGTCTTCTAATACTTTATTTTTGTTATTAAACCAGTCTGTAGACCAAATTCTAAAAAACTTCCAACCAAACCTCTCTAAATTCATTTGTCTCAATCTATCTCTATCTCTTGCAGTTTTTGAACTATGATACCTCGCACCGTCAAACTCAACAGCTAATAGCCATTTTCCAGGATTTGATTTCTCTGCTATTACAAAATCTATAAAATAACCTGACGCACCAAATTGCGGTTCCACTATATAACCCATTCTTTCAATAGATCTTTGTATTTGCTTTTCAATTGGGTTCATTGGTGGTTTTGTAAAGTTTTTATTATTTAAAGTTTGTAGACCTGCAATACCTTTTTGATCGTCTGGAGCTTCATATTCGACTTGAAAATATTTAAGTAATTCTTTAAACATTTTTGGACCTTCTGATCTTAATCTCGAGTCTTCTAAATCTTCGTGGGATAAAGTAGAAATTATTATCATTTCTTCTTTTGCTCTACTTGCAGCAACATTGAGTCTTCTATTCCCATTTTCTTGATTTATTGGTCCAAACCTGTAAACTACTTTGCCTTCTGAGTTTCTTCCATAACCAATTGATAAAATAACTGTATCTCTTTCATCGCCCTGGACAGTTTCTAAATTTTTAATTCTGAATGGTTCAACTGTATTCTCCCATCGTTGAATATATTTTAAAATATGAGATTTTTGTTCATACTCTCTATAAAATACCTCTTCAATTTTTTGCATGTGATGCGAACCAAATGCTACAACAACCAACGACCTTTCAGGATTTGTTTCCATGTGGGACGAGATTTCTTCACAAACTTTTAAAACTTCATCTGGATTAGATCCTCGTTCAGAAGGGGTCTTAGTGTTAACTTTTAAAAACTTTACAGCATTTAAATTGTCTAAGCCTGGAATAGTTTTTAAATCGTAATTCATACAAACGTTTGAAATTGTTATCAGTCTTTCATCTTTACTTCGATAATGGTATTGGAGTTGTTTGTTTCCTTTTGCAGGAATTAAAATATCCATAATATCTAGAATTGAAGAGAAGTCTTGGGTTTCGCTCTCAAATTCTTCGTCAAGTTGCGTTTTAAAAAAATTAGTAGGTGGTAATTGCTTAGAATCACCAGCAACTACAAGCTTTTTTCCTCTCGCAATAGCAGTAATTGCTGCTGGTGTTGTCACTTGGCTTGCTTCGTCAAAAATAACAATATCGAAAATCTCTTTTCTGGGTAATATTTGAGATGCTACAAGTGGTGACATAACCCAGCATGGCTTAACGCCCAGCATTAATTCTTCTGCTTCTTCTAATACTTTTCTAATGTTTGCTTGTCGACGTTGTTTATTAGCTTCTCTCTTTAATGTGGCAAGCTGTTCAGGGTATACAGATTTTATTTCTTCCAAATTTTGATCATATTTCTTTTTAATTTGTTCTAAATTTTGTTCAACTCGATAAGAGCCATCTTGTTCCATAAACTTATTGATTAATTCCAGTCTTGATTTAGATTCATTTTTATATTTATTTGAAAAAATTTTATTTAATTGGATTTTTAAATATATTGATCTTACAACTGCATCTATGTCACTTTTTTTTGCTAAATCATAAATCTCAAAATAATTTAACTCAAACTTTTCTAATTGAAAATAAATTTTTGCAAGTCGATCTAGTTTTTTTACAATTGGAGAATTTATAACTCTGCTCAAATCTTGGACCAGCTCATCTATAGAGCTAGTTTTATCAAATTTAAAATTTGTGTACTCTTCTATAATTTTTTTACTCTTATCTAATTCACTAAAAACATTGGCAACAGCATTTGAAGCAACAGTTAGTTCGTTAACTTTTGAAAAATCAAATCCATACTGTTCAAGAATTGTCTTAGCCTCTAAAATGCTTTTTGCAGTTGCTACTATAGTTTTTTTTCTGACAAAATACTTTTTTAATTGAAAAGGTTTTAGTAAATCAAGAAGTTCGGTTTTACTTTCTTTAACTTTAGTTTGAGAATTTTTATTATTAATATTTTCGTTCTCTTTAATTATTCTAAGAAACTCTTCTATATCTAGGGTAAATACGTCAGCTTTAAACAAATTAAGAACACTGTTCAACTCTAAAGCAATGGTTAGTAGGGTATTAAAAGTTTCAAAATCACGAAGTTCTAATTGAAATAAATTATTTAGATTATTGATAAGTACAAGATTTTCACTTTTTGTTAACTTTGAAATATTTTCTATTTCTTCTAGTAGCTCTTTATAGTCTTCTATTTCTTGAAAGTTTTTATTAAATAATAAATACTCTTCTAGAAACTTAATATCGCTATCTTTGCTTATAATTAGTTGGCTTCTTTCTTCAACCAAAGCTACAACTTCTTCTATTTCTGATGCTTTTATTTCACTTACATCGTTTTCTTTGATTTCATCAATTAATTCAATTATTGTTTCATTTTCAATTTGAGAAAGCAGTCGAGTATAAGCTTTATGTCCATTATTAAAGCTAGCTAGCTCTTCAGAAACTTGATTCTCTAACTCTTTAAAGCTTTCAGCATTAACAAGTTCAGCAAAATCATTTAAATTTTTTCGTATGTGTGGAAGTGTGTTATCTAATTGTTTAACCTCACTGTTTTCAAACGTAGCAACACCTCTTTCAGTTAAATTACTGAGCTCTGTATAAATTTTTCTTTTATTAGAAGGATTTAATCCTGTAAACATATCCAGGATAAGAAATTCTAGATTTTTTTCTTCTAATCGTTTTAATACTGCATCAATTGCGGCTCTTTTCTCGGAAACAAACAATATTTTTTTTGGCTTATCAATCGAAGCACAGTAACTAATCATGTTTGCGATTGTTTGACTTTTTCCAGTTCCTGGTGGTCCTTGCACAACTAAATGAAAACCATTTCCTGCAGCTAAAACAGGTAGTTGTTGGGAGGAGTCTGCATCAAGAACTAAATACTCTTCCGATGGAAGTAAGTCGTCAATATCTTCGTATTCTGGAAAAGAATTTACTTGATATTGCTCAAGAATTTCTTTATCAATTTTTCTTTGATCAACTGTTGAAATTGCCTCTCCTAATTCATGATTAGAAAGAAGCTCTTCAAACTCTTCAGAGTCTAAATCTGAAACCATCGGGAGGTTGGTGTAGTTGAAATAACCAAACATTGATTTATCATGAAAAGTTAAATTCTTAATACCAAAATCTGAGTAATGTTCTTTTAAAATCTCAATAGTTTCTTCAAACTGATTTATGTTAAAAAAATCGCTTTTTAATAATTCTTCAATTTCACTGGAAGGTGAAATTTTATATTCATTTTTAAAATATTGAAGTAATACCTGATTAATTTGAAATTCGTTTGATATGTTAATATTGTATTTATTTCCTGATTTTTTAATAGAAATTGGACTCAAAAACAAAGGCGCTTTGGGATCCTTATTCTCTTCGCTCCAAGTTACAAAATATTTTACAAATTTTATAATTGACACACCTTTTTCTTCATTGGCTTCAGATTCTTTTTTCTGGAGTCCTTTAATTCCATTTATAAAGTCTTTTACCTCATTATCAAATTCTTCTTGAAGCTTATCTAAATCACTTGTCATTTTTATCCTTAAACTTCTTAAGAAACTCAGCTATTTCCTCTGGTGTTGGGTTTTCAGGAAGTGGCTTAACTTCGTCAACCGTTTCTTCAGTAACCTCCTCAATTATTTCTTCTGTAACTTCCTCAATTATTTCTTCTTCCACTGTTTGTGCCATTTCATTGTCAATCAACATAGCACCATACATGTCTTCTGCTCTAGTCATGAAGACATCCATAGTTTGTTTTGTCCAAGAACTTATATCTTTATCTGCTAATTCATTATCAACTAATTCATTAAATGCTTTCGTTTTAATTGTTTGTCGTAATGATTTATCAGGAATCATAGCTGCAAGTAATTGATCGAGTTGTTTATCTACATCGGTAGTATCAGTTGAAGCCTCTTCTTCTTCATCAGTTTCGTCAAATTTTTCTTCAACAGGTGCTTCGAAGTAGTCAATTATATTAATTTCGATCTCAGAATCAATTAGTTTTTGGTCAACGTCTTTAGAAAAATTTTCTAAATTAAAAAATTTAAGATCATTCAGTTCAATTTGGGATTTGTAATTTTTTAAATATAGAAGTTGATTGCGTCCAGTTAGATCTAGTAATTCGGCTTTCCAAGAGTTCAGAGCATCTTGAATATTACTATGCTTCGTTGGTTCTTCCATTGTTTCTAATTTAACATTAGTTACTATTATTTCCAGAAAAGTTATTGAAATTATTTAAAATTAAATATGGTAGAAAAATCACAATTGTTTTTTAGCTCTTTTACAAACAAAAAAGGTGTAACAAAGTTAAGTGCAAATTTTACAATTGAATTTGCTAAAAAACTTGCAAGTTTAGAAGAAGAGTCCTTCAAAGCTTTTATTGAAGATTTAAATACTGAGCTTTCAAAATTTAATAACTAAATAGTTTCATCAATGTAGTTTGACATTGTTGTATCTCAAATTTTATAATTTTACTATTATGATGGATTCACGATGGGATGCTATATTTAATGCAAACTCCCTTAAAGAAGTTCAGTCCTCTTCCTATTTTGATGAAGAAGACAATCCAGATAATTATGTTTTAGATCGAGACAAACAGATTAGATTCGCTTTAGCACATTCATATGGAGAGGCTATTTTGTTTGATAGTACAGATTGAAGGAGTTGAAAATTGGCTGTTGATTTAAAAAACTATATAAATAATGAACCTGAAGATTTCTTGGTTATGGCTGCTGGAATGATTCATGCAGATCATTTAGTTGAAAAAGGTGAAATAAGATACTGTCATAAGTTGATAACAGAAATGTACGGTAGTTCTGTCAAGTTAGAAGAGTTTGAAGAAATCGTTAATTCATATAGTAAAGAAAAACTAGATACTGCCTTAAGCAATTACATTAAACACTATGAGAATTTAGAGCATAATGATGATGATGAATATTTAATAATAGGTTTAATTATTTTAGGGTTGTCAGATTTGCACATTGACCCTGATGAAATAACGTATCTTGAATATATAGGGAACACATTAAATATAAGCAACGATCAGATCTCAAAGCTAATAAGTAAAACTGAAGAATTTTCTATTAACTTAAAGCTTTCTGATTAATTATAAATATATTAAATAAGTTTTACGCTTTTACCTTCTATAAAATATTACGTTTTCTGACTTTCACAGTTAGTTAATCAAAAACTTTTTTCTGATAATCAATTAAGTCTCTGCCCTTTAATTCTCTTGTGGCGGCACCTGTTCTTATAAAGAATTTTGGATCATCTTGATTTTTATCTCTAGTTTTATTGAAATTAGCAAAAATTGGAATATCAGATTTTCCTACATCTAACCTAATTACAGTTTTTTCATCTATTAATTCAAAGTCTAAAAATATATTTGCAATAGCTTGAACTCCTATACATTTCTCTATGTATTCCAATATATGTCTTGACAATTTATCGTTTGATGAATTATCGGAAAATGATAAATCATTTTCAATTCCCAATATATTTCCATCATCATCGACGCCAATAAGTAAGGTCCCACCCTCGGTGTTTAAAAGTGAGGCAACAGCTTTTACAATAATATTTTTAATTTTTTCATTATGCTTTTTTTCTTCTACATCCCAACTAAATGAGCTTTTCAATTCTAAGTTTTGTGACTCAATGACAACAGCTTCTTTCCCAAGTAATTCCTGTATAGAAAAGTCCTGAGGCCTGGTTGTAGGTTTTGTAGTTCTCTCAATCTTCTTTGTATTGGTCACACCCTCTGATAAATTTTCCCAAGCTACTTTTATAACCTCTGCCATTAACCCTCTTCTTTTTTTTAGAAATTCCGGATACTCGGTAATATGCCAATCATCCCAAAGAGCATTGTCTTTTAATATCCTTGAGTAATTATTCCTTGGTATATCATGTTTCAACACTTCAAAGTATTCTTTTGGGTGTTGTTTTAGTAAATTAAGATTATTGTCACTCCACTCAATATATGCATAATTCGCAACTTGATTGATTTCCGCATTTTCAAAACCTTCTTCGTTTAATTTGTTTTTGGGAAATAAGTGATGGAGCTCAAGTTTTTTTCTGGGTCCTTTAGATGTGTTGTCAGAAAGTACTTTCATTGGAATTTTTGAAAATAAAACATCATTATCACATAAGATTTGACTTGCAAAAAAAGCTTTCATGGCAGGGCTATTTTTACTTGTAGTCTTTAAGTTATTTGGAAGTCTGATTTTCCAATAATCTTCTGTAACTTCGTTAGAAATTATTTCTTCTATTGCAGAAATAAAATCTTTAGATGTTTTTGCATTTCTTAAATTTAATAAATCTGATTCAGCTTTAGATTCAGGTGAAAACGAATATCGAGCTGTTAGAGAGCTGAAAAAGTAATATCTTGAAATTACTTTTCTTAACTCTCTTTTTTCAACACCTAATTCTTTACCAATAAGAAAAAATCCATAACAAAATGCAAAAACGTTTTTACTGGCTAACATTTCGCTGGATAAATATCCTGCTTCATAAACACAATTTATATATTCATGCCAGTTATTCAAATTTAGTGACGTGTTTTGTGCTTTTTTAAATTTCTCAAGACTTTCAATATCAGCACTTGAATCGTTATCAAAATCTTTTCCAACTAATAGGTTATAAGCTGCCTCAAATTTTGCTCTTCTGAATCCAAGCATAATAGTGGGTCGTAACATTTGGCTAACATTTGGTTTAATCAAAGTATTGAATGGAGTGCTTTCTTTATCTCCAGGAACAGCTGAAGCTTTTTCGCAAAAACTTTCTAACTCTTTTCTTCCCTCGTCCCAATTAACGCTTAATAGGGTAAGAATAAAATCACTTTGACTTAAAGACGTACCAGCGGAATTGATTCTTACAAATATTTGCTCTGCAACTGTCGGATCAACTTCCTGCGTTAATTCTAAAACTTGTAACTGTTGGGACCAGATATTACTTAACCTGGTAAATGCTTTATCAATTTGTTGGTTCTCTTCTCTTCCTAGCTCTCTATTTTGAGATAATTTTTCAATATAAGAATCCTTGAAATGATAAATATCTTTATCTTTTCTAAAAAAAACGCTTATATCATCAATATATTCTGGGCTTTTTACAGTAACTGCTGTTGGTGTAGTGAAGTGTTCATCTGAGGGGCGAAATGATACTGGATGAATCATTTCTTGATATTTACTATTTTTAACTGGTTTCCCCATCAAGGATGTATACAATGAAGTGAGTCTTTGCTGACCGTCAAGAACTAGATTTCTTGCAAGAGTAGTTTTATTTTCTGTACCAATACTCTTCCCATCATCAATGTCTGTAATATTAACATTCCAAAACATGAGATAACCTACAGGATAGCCTTTATAAAGAGATTCAATTAGTGTACTAATTTGTACGGGTTTCCAGAGAAAAGGTCTTTGTAAATCTGGTAGTCGTAATTCACCATTTTCTAAAGATTCCATAAGAGAACCAATGCTTCTTTGGCTTGGGTTATATGTAATTGCTTTAGTATTTGTTGCTAACTTGAGAGTGGGGTCAAAATATGATTTTGCGGTTTTTTCTTGAACTGTAAAACCTAATTCTTCTAACCAGTCTCTGTGTCTTTTTTGAAAACCTCTTTTTGAACCAGTATCTCTGAAGTTCCAGTCTTTACCTGGATTTACTAAATTATAAGCCCGCGTATAAATTGCTCTCGCTAGATAAGTTTTTTCGTTGTAAAGAATGTCATAATATGATTTTTTCCCAGTACCATATTTTTTTGCAAATGCATCAAGACCAATCTCATCATATTCTTTAATACTTTCTAAGACAGATTCTTTTGTTGGGTTAGCCATAATTCAATTATATTAAGCCATTATTAAGAATTCAAAAATTGCTTTTTAAATATAAGTTTTGGTGAAATTAAAAACTCTATATAAAAAATGTCCTTGTTCATTTTTAGAATAAGAATGTATGGTTAAGGTAGAGACAAGAATTCAACAAGCAATTAAAGAGATTCTTGAAGAAGAAACCTGGAATCACTTAAAAACAAACAACAATTTCGATAAGGTATTGTCTATTGCTTCATTGATAGAACCTTATGACCCAGGTCCAGATCCTTGCTATGAGGACTGTAAAGGTATGTGTTTCGGTTGTTATGATGGTTACACATTCTCTCTTGATTGGAGAGATAGTTCAAATCTTCGAACTAAAAAACCTTTTAGTTTAATTACAGATCACGAACTTGCTATGTTGATTGACGCAATAGATGACAGGGCACACACATGTGATGAGTGGTGTTCAAATTTCATTTGTTATAAATATATTGGTGATACCTGTGCAATTAAAGATTGTGAAAACTTATTCATTAAAGAAAGAAAGAATATTAAGTATTGTTCTATGTGTAAAAATAACCCTGGAATAATTTATCAACAAAATTTTTATAATAATAATAAATTTTTAGATTAAAAGAGTGCGGTTTAAAAAGTTATTTTTAATAACTGTATAAGTTAGTTTGAAAATTTAGAAATAGATTTTTAATAGAACGAATTTCTCCCAGTACCTCTTCGGCTTTTGTTATAGATTTGTATTTAAGGTTTAGTAAGGTTGCCAAGTTAGATTCATTTATTGACTCAACACCCTCATCTAGATACCTATCAATTAGAAACTCTACAAAAACAGTTTGATCATCGTTTAGGTTTTCTAATAATTTAGAAGTTGTTTTTTCAACTCTTTCCTTTTTTGATATTGGGCGACTCAAATTTGTTGAGTTGAAGGCGATAAATTCTAAAATATCGTACACATCAGCATCATTTGAATTGATGAGTCTTCCAATTTCTTCAATTGCTCCTAGTTCAAATCCAAATTCTTTTAACTTTTCAAGTAACAAATTTCTACTTTCAGATGTAATCCATATCTCTTTTAATTTACTTTCATCACCTATAACCTCGGGTAGTTGGCAGGTATTAAAAAGCTCCTGTATAAACTCTTCAGCTGAAATTAAGTTATTCTTTTTGGAGTAAAAAAATGATTGCGTAGTGTGTTCTAGTTCTAGCATTTTTTGTTCTGATAACTGTATAACGATTTTAGGGTTATCTTCATTTTCAATCGAAAAATTTTCAGTGGGTGGTTCAGGAAATTCAGGCTTATCATTTATTTCAGGTTCATTATCAGGACTTCCACAGACAATAGTTCCTAGATCTTCTACAGGTAAACCATCCCATTCTTCATCTTTAAAATTTTCGTGATTACTCTCAAAATCATAAATCGTAAAGTAATTTTTTCCTTCATAAAGCCTTGTTCCTCTTCCAATAATTTGTTTAAACTCAACCATATTTTTTACATCTTTTAATAAAACAATATTCCTAACATTTCTAGCATCGACACCTGTTGATAATTTTCTTGATGTAGTTAATATTGTTGGCACAATTTTTTGATTATTTTGAAAATTTCTCAAATGAAACTCTCCAAGTTCACCATCATCAGCAGTAACTCTATGACAATAGTCTGGGTCTTCAGATAATTTATTTTGATTTACTAAATCTCTTATTAGAGCAGCGTGTCTCTGTGTAACACAGAAAATTAAAGTTTTATCATCTAGATTTATCTCAGAAAGTAGCGTTTTTACTCTATATTCTTCTCTTTCTTTTATCTCGATTCTTCTATTGAAGTCACTTCTTTTAAATACTTCACCTGGTTGAGGGTCTCCTTGTAAAACTTCATCACCTGAATTTGGATTGTACACATACTCATCTAATGTGTCTGTAATTCTTTTTACTTTGTATGGAGTTAAGTAACCATCTTCAATACCTTGTTTGAGAGAGTACTCATATATTGGCTTTCCAAAGTATGCATAAGTATCAACATTGGCATCTCTCTTAGGAGTTGCAGTTAAGCCAATTTGTACAGCAGGCTCGAAATACTCTAAGATTGCTCTCCAGGAGCTTTCATCATTGGCACCACCTCTGTGACACTCGTCTACAATTATCACATCAAAAAAATTTGGTGGGTATTCCTCGAAAGTTTTTATAGATGTTGGTTCACTTTCTTCAAACTCTTCTTCATTTCCAGTCATGAAGGTTTGAAAAATTGTAAAAAATATTGAACCAGATGTTGGAGG
>MDSV01176265.1_pt1 | contig 20111 bp, 21 predicted proteins | sample 810851 | NCBI WGS metagenome assembly MDSV01 (sample SAMN05326640, study PRJNA326480) | marine metagenome | isolation source: seawater | place: Atlantic Ocean: North East | collected 2012 | reverse complement strand
TTAATTTAAAGCTTTTATACCAGGAAGTTCTTTTCCTTCAAGATATTCTAAAAATGCTCCACCAGCAGTTGAAACAAAATTGAAATTATTAATTGCATTGATTTGGTTTAAAACTGCGATTGTGTCACCACCTCCTGCAACTGAGTAAATTAAGTTATTCTTGTTCTTTTCAATAATTTTTTTTGCGATTTCATAACTGCCATGGGAAAAGTTTGGATTTTCAAAGTAACCCGCAGGTCCATTCCACAAAACTGTTTCACTAGTTTCAATTATATTTTTAATTTTATTTATTGTTTTTGGCCCAATATCTAAAATTAAATCATCGTTTGTTATTTCATTAAGTTCTTTAATTTGTGACTTATCTTCCATATTTTTTCCCACCTTAACATCCTCAGGATAAACGATTGTACATGAATGAACTTTTGAAGTTTTAAAAATATCTTCGATAATAGATTCACAATTATCTTCTTTAATTGATTTTCCTATTGGATTACCTTTATAGCTTAAAATATTATTAGCCATACCCCCAACAATAATAATATTATCAAACTTAGGTATTAAATTTTTAATTACACCAATTTTTGTTGAAATTTTTGATCCTCCAATAATAAAAGTAACTGGTTTTTTAATTTCGGTAGTAACTTTTTTTAATGCATTTATTTCAGTTTCTAATTGAAGTCCGGCGAATGATGGTAAAAAATCTGTGATTTTACATACTGAAGCGTGAGCTCTATGTGAGCACGAAAATGCATCATTAACAAATAAATCTGCAAATCCTGCCAAATGTTTTGAAAAATTTAAGTCATTTTTTTCCTCTTGTTCATAAAATCTAATATTTTCCATAAAAACTATTTGTTCTTTAGAGTCTTTAAATAAATCATCTTTTTTTAATTTAAAAATATCCTCTTTAATCAGTCTAATTTTTTTATTAATTTTTTTTTCCAAATTTTCACAAATTGGTTTTAGTGAAAGATCTTCGTTAACTTTTCCTTTAGGTCGTCCTACATGAGAAATAATTATAATTTTAGATTGTTTTTTAAGTAAAAAATTAATTATTGGTAATATTTTTTCAATTCTTGTTTGATCTTTAATTATTCCATTTTTTAGTGGAACATTTAAATCTAATCTTAATAAAACTTTTTTTTGGTTAAGATTCTCTTGATCTTTTATATTGTTCATTAAGAAATCTTATGAAGATACTCAGCTATATCACACATTCTGTTTGAAAATCCCCATTCGTTATCATACCAGGCAGAAATTTTACCCATATTTTTTCCAACAACGTTTGTCAAAGTTGTATCAACAATTGAAGAAGCAGGATTATGATTAAAATCTATAGATACAAGTTTTTCTTCAGTTATGTCTAAAACTTTACTTTTTTGTCTTTTACTAAAATTTTTAAATGCTGAATTAATTTTTTCAATACTTAAATCTTTTTTTGTACAAAAAACTAATTCAATAAGTGAAACGTTCGGAGTTGGTACTCTCATAGCAACTCCTTCTAGTTTACCTTTAAGCGAAGGTATAATTTCACCAATTGTTTTTGACGCACCTGTTGAGGTTGGTACTATAGATTGGCTTGCTGATCTAGCTCTTCTTGGATCTTTATGTGAATTATCTAAGATTCTTTGATCACTTGTAAAAGCATGAATTGTTGTCATAAAACCTTTTTCAATTTCAAAATTTTCATTTATTACATGAGCAATAGGAGCAAGACAATTTGTTGTGCATGAAGCAGCAGAAATAATATTGTCTTCTTTTTTTAATTTATTTTCATTAACTCCAAATACAATAGTTTTATCAGCATTTTTGCATGGAGCTGAAACAATTACTTTCTTTGCTCCATTATTTATATGCGGTAATAATTTATCTTTAGAGTTAAATTTACCAGTACATTCAAAAACATAATCAACACCAAACTTTTTCCAATTGATATCATCCAAACCTGATTCTTGACTATAAGAAATTTTATTTTTATTAATAATTAGATGGTTTTTATCAAAACCTATTTCTGCATTAAATTTTCCATGAATAGAGTCGTATTTTAAAAGAGTCGAACAAGCTTCTGAATTTGTTCTGTTATTTATATGTTTTATTTCAATTTTTTTATTATTGCTTTCAATAATGGTTCGAACAATCATTCTCCCGATTCTACCCATTCCATTAATACCTATTCTTATTTTCATAATTTTTCTTTGATTCTATTTATTATATTTTCTGAATTTAAATTAAAGTGATTATATATTTCTTTATAAGGAGCACTTTTTCCAAAATCATTAATTCCAAAATTTAATCCATTAAGTCCTGTATATTTTTTCCAATAATTTGTTTCAGAAGCTTCTATAGATACAATTAGATCAGTTTCAGCTAAAATTTTATTTTTATAACTTTCATTCTGCTTATCAAATAATTCTTGGCAAGGCATCGATATTACTTTGGAGTAAATACTTTCTGTGGCCAATTTATGACTAATTTCGCATGCTAAACTAGTTTCTGAACCAGTTGATATAATTGTTACCTTTATATCATCTGAAGTTCTCAAAATCTCATAAGCACCAGAAGATGACTCATTTTTAGAAGAATTTTTAGTTCTCACAGGACTAGTTGCTTGCCTTGTTAAAGCTATTACACTTGGGGAATTTTTATTTTCAATAGCTAATTGCCAGCATTCAAAAGTTTCAATTAAATCAGATGGTCTAAAAACATTTAAGTTTGGGATTGACCTTAGGCTTGTTAATTGTTCAATTGGTTGATGTGTTGGACCGTCTTCTCCAAGACCAATAGAGTCATGAGTAAAAACGTATATTACCCTTTTTTTCATCATAGCTGCAAGTCTGATAGATGGTTTACAATAGTCACTAAATATTAAAAAAGTACCACCATAAGGAATTAAATCACTATGTAGCGCTATTCCATTCATTATACCGCACATTGCATGTTCTCTAACTCCATAATGAATATAGTTTCCAGAAAAATTTCCAGGTTTTATTATTCTCTGGTCTTTTGTTTTTGTATTATTAGAACCAGTTAAGTCTGCAGAACCACCAATTAGATTTGGTAATTTGGACATTATATCTAAAAACATTTCAGATGATTTTCTTGTTGCAAGTGGTTTAGAATTTTTAAAATAATCACTTTTTGCTTTTTCTATTAAATTATTCAATGAATTTGTTAAATTGTGATTAGAAAAGATCTTCTTGTGTTTATTTTCATGTTTTTTTGCTTTTTGAGAAGCTTTTTCTCCAATATTTTTCCACTCCTTTAATAAATTATTTGGAATTTCAAAAGGGGCATGTTTCCATTTTAATTTTTTTCTTACCAACTTTATTTCATCTTCACCAAGAGGACTTCCATGAGAAGTTGCTTTGCCACTTTTATTTGGTGAACCGTAGCCAATAGTTGTTTTACATGAAATAGCAATTGGTTTTTTTGATTTTTGAGCTTTTTTCAAAGCTTTAAATATTTCTTTATAATTGTGGCCATTAATATTTAAATAATCCCAACCGTAGCTTTTAAATCTATTTTCATGATTATCTGAAACCGCTAAGCTTGTAGGTCCGTCAATTGATATTGAATTATTATCAAAAAGTAAAACAAGATTCTTTAACTTGAGATGCCCTGCAAGACTTAATGCTTCATGGCTAATTCCTTCCATTAGACATCCGTCGCCTGCCACCACATAAGTTTTATGATTGATCTTATTTTTTCCAAATCTTTTTTTTAATATTTCTTCTGCTATAGCAAATCCAACAGCATTTGATATGCCTTGTCCTAATGGACCGGTTGTAGTTTCAATTCCAGTGTTTGGATGATATTCTGGGTGACCGGCACAAATAGAATTTAATTGTCTAAAATTCTTAATATCATTTAATGAGACACTCTTGTAACCAGTTAGATATAATAGAGAGTATAGCAACATAGATCCATGACCTGCAGAAAGTACTAATCTATCTCTATTTATCCAGCTTGGATTTTTTGGATTAAAATTTAAAAAGTCCTTAAATAGGACTGTTGCAACATCGGCCATACCCATCGGCATTCCAGGGTGACCAGAATTTGCTTTTTGGACAGCATCCATTGACAAAAACCTTATGGTATTTGATAAATCTTTATGTAGTTTACTCAAAAATTATCCTATCTAGACTAAGAAGACTCAATTTAATATTATAAATATATATATATGAAAACTCACAGTGAAAAAGAAAAAAAATTAGATTTAGCTCTCGACAAGTTAAAAAACTTAAATCTCAAAGATCCAAATTTGATAAAAAATTTACAAAACTTAAGTTCACAAAAAAATCAATTAGAAATTGAAAAAAAAGAAATTGAGGATAAATATCAAACTTTAATGGATGAGCATAAGATCTTAAGCCTCAAATTAGAGGAAATGAATAATAACAGGATAAGTGAACAAAAAAAAGAAACTGAGTTTTCAGAAAAAATTGATGAATTAAATCAAGAAACAGATACTTTACTAGAGGAAATAGACAAATGGCAAATGTAAGCATTAAATTTAACGGTAAAGAATTCTTGCTATCTTGCGATGATGGACAGGAAGAACATCTAGAAGAACTATCAACTAATTTGAACAATAAGTTTAATGATTTGAAAGATCAATTAGGAAATATTGGAGAGAATAAACTTTTATTGATTACTTCAATAAAAATAATGGATGAGTATTTTGAAACAAAAAAAAATATCTTTAAAAAAAAAGAAGAATTAAAAGATCTATCAAATAAATTTAGAGAATTAAAATCTTTGGTTTATGAATATAAAGAAAGAAAAGAAGAGGAAATAAAACTTTTGAATGAAAGTCAAGAAAAAATTAAAAAAGAAATTGAAAAAAATAAAGAAGATTATGAAAAAATAATTGAAGCTGCTACTGACAAAATTGAAAATTTTGTTGAAAAAAATAATTTAGAAAATCCTATCCAATAAATTTGTGCTAAAATACAAATTAAGAAAAAAAATTTTTAAACTTAGACAAGTAGCCAATGATAATGTCAAAATAAATTTTGATAAAATAATCAAGTTATTAAAAAAAGAAAAAATTAATAAAAAAAATATTGGAGGTTATTATCCTGTAAACTTTGAAGTAGATGATTTACATATTTTAAAGGAATTTGAAAAAAGAAAATTTAATATTTCTTTACCAATTATCAAAAAAAATTTTGATATGAATTTTTATAAATGGTCATTTGATATGCCTTTAAAAATAAATAAATATGGAATTCCAGAACCTAATTCAAATATTTTGATATATCCTGATGTTTTATTGGTGCCTCTTGTTGCATTTGATAAAAAATTAAACAGACTTGGATATGGTGGAGGATATTATGATCGTTTAATAGAGAAATTATCAAAAAAGAAAAAAATTCTTAAGATAGGTTTAGCTCTATCTGTTCAAGAAATTAACAAAGTTCCAATTAATAAGTATGATCAAAAGTTAGATTATATTGTAACAAATAAAAGTACTATAAAATGAGAATTTTTTTTTTAGGTGATGTAGTTGGAGTTTCTGGACGCTCAATGATTTTTAATAATTTATTATCGGAAATAGAAAATAAAAAAATTGATTTTGTAGTTGTAAATGGTGAAAATGCAGCTGATGAAGGTGTAGGAATAACAGAAGAAATATGTAAAGATTTATTTAATTGTGGTGTAGATGTAATTACAACAGGGAATCATATTTGGGATCAAAAAGAAACTATGCTCCACATAGAAAAAGAGAATAGGCTTTTAAGGCCTAAAAATTTCTTTGAACCCTCTCCAGGAAAAGGTTTTGGAATATTTGCAGCAAAAAATGGAAAGAAAGTTGGTGTTCTAAATTTAATAGGAAACGTCTTTATGAAAAAAAGTGAAGATGTTTTTAAGATTGCAGAAAAATTTATGAAGGAACATAAACTAAAAAAGCATTATGATTTCTTAGTTGTTGATTTCCATGGAGAAATTACAAGTGAGAAAGTAGCTATGGGGCATTTTTTTGATGGTAATGCAACATTAGTCATAGGCACCCATACTCATATCCCGACAAATGACACAAGAGTATTAAAAAGTGGTACTGCATATCAAACTGATGCAGGAATGTGTGGAGATTATGATTCTGTGATAGGAATGAATAAAGATAATTCAATTAACAGATTTTTAAAAAAGAAATCCAACAAACATTTTCCTGCAATTGGTGAGGCTAGTTTGTGTGGTGTAATTGTTGATTGTGATATAAAAACAGGATTAGCGATCAAGATAGAAAATTATGTATATGGAGGGGAATTAAAAAATTCTCATTAAATTATTATGGCAGGTCATTCAAAGTGGGCAAGTATAAAACATTCTAAAGGTAAAGCAGATAAACGAAGATCAAAAATATTTTCTAAATTGTCAAAAGAAATTAGTGTAGCTGCTAAACTTGGAGATAAGGATCCAGACATGAATCCAAGACTTAGATCGGCAATACAATCAGCAAGATCAGCAAATATGCCAAAAGATAATATAGAAAGAGCTATTGATAAATCATCTGCAAATTCTGAGACAAACTTTGAAAATTTAAGATATGAAGGATTTGGACCAGATAAGATTGCTGTTATTGTGGAAGCATTAACAGACAATAAAAATAGAACAGCATCTAATATTAGAACTATATTCCAAAAAAATGGTGGAAATCTAGGAACACAAGGTTCTGCCTCACATAATTTTACACAATTAGGCATTATTAAGATTAATAAAGAAGAAGTATCAGAGGAAAAAATTTTTGAATTGGCAATCGATTCTGGTGCTGATGAATGTATTTCTAATGAGCATTATCATGAGATCCATTGTGTTAAAAGTGAAATTTATAATGTAAAAAAAAATTTAGAAAAAACAATTTCAAATTTTATTTCAACCGAAATTGAATGGGTGCCACTAACCAGTATTAATGTAGAAAAAGATAAGGCAGAAACTGCAATTGAATTTCTAGAGACTCTTGAAGATGATGATGATGTTCAGAATGTTTACACAAATATAAATTTTGGAAATAACTAATGCTTATAATTGGTATTGACCCAGGTATAACAGGATCTATATGTTTTTTTGAAGATGGTAAAATAAAAGATGTAATTGAGATGCCTAATATGTCTGATGGTAAAAAAAATAAAAGACAAGTAAATGGAGCTCAGGTATTTAATGAAATATCCTCAAGAATCAAAAATATAAAAAAAGAAAATATTAAAGTAATTATAGAACAAGTTTCGGCTATGCCAGGTCAAGGAGTAACGAGTATGTTTAATTTCGGTCAATCTTTTGGAATTTTAAAGGGTATATGTTCTGCTATGCAATTACCTTTGTATTTTGTAAGGCCAGCTAAATGGAAAAAATATTTTAATCTTATTAATTCTGAAAAAGATGCAAGCAGAACTAAAGCTATAGAGATATTTCCTTATTTTTCTAACCAATTATCAAGAAAAAAAGACTCTAATAAAGCTGATGCGATCTTAATTGCGAGCTTTTATTACGAGACCTATAAAATAGAAGAATAAATTAAGCTCTATTAAGACAAATTGATGACACATTTTAGTGTGAAATCTTAGTGATGGAAGCGGATATCACATCTCAAGCAGTAGGACTTGCCTCAAATACTGATTTTTCATTATGGAGCTTATTTATACGAGCTGACTTCGTAGTTAAATCGGTAATATTAATGTTAATTGCTTGCTCTATTTATTCATGGGCAATCATTATTGAAAAATTTAAAATGTTTAAAAAAATTAATATAGAGTCTGACGAGTTCGAAGAAAAATTTTGGAAATCAAAATCTGCAGAAACATTTTATAATAATTTGCCGGCTAACTTAGAAAATCCAATGGGATTATTATTTAAAGAATCTATGAAAACTTTATTAAAAGCTAAATCTAAATCAAACTTAAATGAAAGATTGAACAGTATGCTAGAAGTTAATATTGAAAAACAAATGGTAAAACTTGATAAAGGTTTTACCTTTTTAGCAACCGTTGGTTCTACAGCGCCTTTTATAGGATTATTTGGAACTGTGTGGGGGATAATGAATTCATTTCAATCAATTGCAATTTCTAGAAATACAAGTTTAGCGATAGTAGCACCAGGGATCGCTGAAGCTTTATTTGCAACTGCACTAGGCTTATTAGCAGCGATACCAGCCGTTGTTGCTTACAATAAGTTTAATAATGACTCTAAAAAATACTCACAAAAGTTAGAAAATTTTTCTAAAAGATTTTTATCAATAATTTAAAATGACTTTTAAACTCAATCGTTCATCAAAGGAACCAATGAGTGAAATTAATGTTACACCTTTTGTGGATGTAATGTTGGTTTTATTAATTATTTTTATGGTAACAGCACCATTATTGACTGTGGGAGTTCAAGTTGATTTACCAGAAAGTTCAGCTGACTCATTACCAGAAGAGCTAGAGCCATTAACATTGTCTATTAATTCAAAAGGAGAAATTTTTATTCAAGAATCTAAAGTAGAGTATGAAAAAATTGTTGCGAAAATATTGGCAGTATCAAAGAATAGAACTGATACTAGAATTTATGTGAGAGGTGATAAGTCAATAAACTATGGAAGAGTTTTAGAAATAATGGGCATGTTATCAGGTTCTGGATTTACAAAAGTTGCTTTAATCTCTGAGCCTTATAAGGAAAGGTAGTTTAAGTGAACAGAAGTATTTTTATTTCTTCAGGTTTTCATATTTTATTAGTAATAATTACAGCAATGAGTTTACCGTTTTTATCAAAAAAACCAATAGATCTTCCCCCAATAGTTTCAGTAGAACTTATTCAAATAACAGATCAAACAAATATTCCATTTGCACCAAAGGCTAAAAAAATAATTGAAAAAGTAAAAAAAAAAGAAAAAGAAAAGTTAGTTTCTGAGCAAGCTCCTCCTAAAAAAGTAAAAAAAGAAAAACCCGATGCAGTGCCATTACCAGATAAAAAGATTGAAAAAGTTGAAAAAATAGAAAATAAAAAACAAAATCCAGAAAAAATAGACAACGAAGTTAAGCAAGTTTCTGAGTTTGAAAAAAAAGAATTGTTCGATCCTAATAATATTGCTGCACTTATTGATAAATCAAAGGAAGAAATAGCAGAAAGTACCAATAAGTTAGATAAAGTAACCCAAAATCAAGATAAGACCATAAAATTAGGTGGTTTATCTTTAAGCGAAGAAGATGCTTTAAAAGCTCAAATTTTTGGATGTTGGAGTATACCTTTAGGTTTGCCATATAGTGATAATTATATAGTTAGAATAAAACTTAAGTTAAAACCTGATGGATCTGTTATAAAGTCTGAAATATTAGATCATGCAAGAATGAATAAACCAGGACAAAAATTTTTTAAAGTTTTAGCTGAAAGTGCTTTAAGAGCAATCAAGCTATGTTCACCGCTTAGAGTTCCTACTACTGGCTATGAAAGGTGGAAAGAACTACAATTAAATTTTGATGCCAGGGAAATGCTTCAAGGATAAAATGAAAAGTATATATATATTAATATTAATATTTCTAATACCAATCAAAGCTTTTGCTTTGATTGAGGTAGATATAACAAGAGGTAATTTAAGTCCATTACCAATTGCAGTATCTCCTTTGTCTGCAGATAAAGAGTCTAAGAAAAATTTTGAAAATTTATTAAAGAAAAAAGATATTGGTTCTGAAATCTCTTCGGTAGTTGAAAACAATCTAAAACAAACAGGACTATTTAATACATTAAGTAAAGATGCATTTTTACAAAAACCAAATATTGCTCATTTAAAACCACGTTTTGAAGATTGGTCATTAATTAAAGCTCAAGCATTGATAACTGGTAAGGTAACGATTGTTAATGAAAAATTAAGAGTTGAATTTAGATTGTGGGATGTTCTAGCTGGTAAAGAGATGATGGCGCTAGCTTTTACAACTGTACCAACTAATTGGAGAAGAGTTGGCCATATTATTACTGACAAAGTTTATGAAAGGCTAACAGGAGAAAAAGGTTATTTTGATACTAGAATTATTTATGTTGCTGAAGAAGGCCCAAAAACTAATAGAGTTAAAAAATTAGCAATTATGGATCAAGATGGTTTCAATAATAAGTATTTAACACTAGGAAATGAATTAGTGTTAACTCCAAGATTTAATCCAACAAACCAAATGGTTACTTATCTATCTTATTTTAGAAACTTACCTAGAGTGTATCTTTTGGATATTGAAACAGGAGTCCAGGAAGTTGTAGGTGATTTTCCAGGAATGACTTTTGCTCCTAGATTTTCACCTGATGGAAAAAAAATTATAATGAGTTTTGCAATGGATGGAAATTCTGAAATATACACTATGGATCTTGAAAATAGAGTAGTAGAAAAAATAACTAATCATCCATCTATAGACACTTCACCATCTTATTCCCCAGATGGAAAATTTATATGTTTTAATTCTGACAGAAGTGGATATCAACAAATTTATGTAATGAAAAGTGATGGTACAAACGTGAAAAGAATTTCTTTTGGTAAAGGTTTATACGGAACACCAGTTTGGTCACCAAGAGGAGACTTAATAGCTTTTACTAAATTACATAAAGGTAAATTCTATATTGGAGTCATGAGAGTTGATGGAACAGGTGAAAGACTTTTGACAGAAAATTTCTATCAGGAAGCTCCTTCATGGTCTCCAAATGGTAGAGTTTTAATATTTTATAGAGAGACAAAAACAAACTCTGAAGGCGAGGGATTTTCAGCAAAATTATGGTCAATCGATTTAACAGGCTATAATGAGAGGCAAGTATCTACAGAAACTGATGCTTCTGACCCATCCTGGTCATCTTTATTAAGTAATTAATAACTAATTAGGTTGCTTTTTTAACTTGAAACATCTATTTAGTTGTGAAAAAGTTAGGTTATTCAATTTTAAGGAGCAATATGAACTTGAGCAAAATTTTTAAAAATACATTTCTAATAATGATAGCCAGTTTATTATTATCAGCCTGCGCAACACAAGTTAAAAAAACTTCTGGGCAAATGCAAGGTGATGTATACACTGGAACTGACACCGTAAAAGAGTTAGCAAAAGGAGTTCCCGATAGAGTATTCTTTGCGACTAATGAAACAATTTTAACAACAGCTTCAAGAGACACACTTAGAAAACAAGCTGCTTGGCTAAGAAAAAATTCTAGCGTAAATGTGGTATTAGAGGGTCATGCTGATGAAAGAGGTACAAGAGAGTACAACTTAGCTTTAGGTGAAAGAAGAGCTAATTCTGCAAAAGACTATCTAATGACATATGGAATTTCTTCAGATAGAATTTCTGTAATTAGTTATGGAAAAGAAAGACCAGTAGATTCAGGTTCAAATCCATTAGCTTGGTCAAAAAATAGAAGATCTGTTACAGTTAAAGCTAACTAATATAAAAAATTTAGAAAAGACCCTAACATGAAAGTGTTAAGGGTCTTTTTTTTGCCATTATTGTAATTACAAATTAAAAAATGATGAAATTTAAAAATGTTATATTAATAAATTTATTTTTAATTTTTGTTTTATCTTTTGGTAAGTCTTTGGCAGATAACCATAATGTATTTGAAATATTAGAAAAAATACAAAAAGATCTTAAGACACTAGAAAGAGCAGTTTATTCAGGTTCTGTAAACACTACTACTAACAATATAGATAATACATCAAGTATTTCTGGTGGAAATTCTGAAGAAGCTTTAACGAGACACTTATTAAAATTATCAGAAATAGAAAATCAATTTCAAGAACTAACTAATAGATTTGAAGAAATAAATTTTAAGTTAGACAAATTATCAAATAGACTTTCAAAAGTACAAGCAGATAACCAAATGAGATTTCAAAATTTAGAAAATGGTAATGAAAGTTTGGCTAGTGAGATAATTCCAGATATGGAGAAAGAAGTAGTTAAAAAATTGCCAGGATCATCAGAGCCTCAAGACCTTGGTTCAATCACTTATAAAGACTCACAACCAACTACTAGTGAACAACTAATTCAATCAGTAGAAACTGTGGGAACTGTTGTAACAGAAACTTTTGAGTCAGAAGAAAAATTATTACCAAACGAGTCACCTGAAAAACAATATGAATTTGCAAGTAGTTTTTTACAGATTGGAGATTACAATACTGCAGAGAGAGCATTTGGAGAATTTGTAGAAACAAATCCAAAACATAAGCTAGCCGGAAGTGCACAATATTGGTATGCGGAGACATTTAGAATAAGACAATTATATACTGACGCAGCCTCTGCTTTTTTGGAGGGATATCAAAAATATCCTGAAAGTGAGAAAGCCCCTATAAATTTATTAAGACTTGGTGTATCGATGATCCAAATTGGAGAAAAAGAACAAGGCTGCAAAATGATAAATGCTTTAGAAGAAACCTATCCAAAGGCAGAACTATCTATTTTGCAAAAAGCAAAATTTGAGGCGAAAAAGTTTGATTGTAAAAAACAAAAATCTTAGAATTATTTTAAAACATTTAAATAATAACCAAATAAGTAAAATTTTCACAAAATTTAAAAATCATTTAGATAAAAATGAAAGTTTTGGTGTAGCAGTATCTGGAGGTCCAGATAGCTTATCTTTGTCTTTTTTATCAAAGTGTTTTTCAATAAAGGAAGATGTTAAAGTAAAATTTTATATTGTAGACCATAAATTAAGAAAAAATTCATCCTCAGAAGCGATAATAGTTTGCAATATATTAAAAAAAATTGGAATTAATTGTAAAGTATTGACATGGAAAGGAAAAAAACCAACTAGTAATATTCAAGCTATTGCTAGAAAAAAAAGATATTTTCTTTTAACAAGCCAATGTAAAAAAGATAAAATAAATAATCTTCTTTTAGGTCATCATATAGATGATTTATATGAAAATTTCTTGATTAGACTACTTAGAGGAAGCGGATTAAAAGGCTTAACATCTTTTGGTAATAAGTCAGAATATAAAGTTAATAATATTAATATTATAAGACCGTTAATGAGCTTTGAAAAAAATGACTTGATTTATATTTCTAGAAAAGTTTTTGGTAATTATATTGAGGACCCTTCTAATTTAGATGAAAACTTTAAAAGAATTAAAATTAGAAACTTAATAAGTACTCTAAAACAAGAGGGTTTAGATAAAAAAAAACTTAAACTAACAATAAATAATTTAAAAGACTCGGAAGAAACAATTCATTTTTATGTTGAAAAGAATATTAATAATAACACAATCTTTTTTAAAAAAAAAAATACTTTTTTTGTTAATAATATCTTTTTTGATCAACCAAATGAAATAGTTTTTAGATCTTTATCATTTTTGATTAAGGTAGTTGGAGGCAAATATTACAATGTAAGAGGAAAAAATGTTCAAAATTTAATCAAAAAAATTAAGAAAGATGAACTAAGAAAAAAAACTACACTTGGCAGATGTTTTGTTGAAAAATTTCAAAAAACCATAATAATTTCGAGAGAAAACTGATTTATTAGTTAAATTCTGTAACAATTTGACACTTGTTTAATCTATGATAATTCTTATCTTAAACGTATGAACATTAAAAATTTAGCTATGTGGGCTATAATAGTTTTTCTTACTATTGGCCTTTATAACATGTTTAAGAATCCTCAGGGATCGATAAATACAAAAAATAATATTATATTTTCAGAATTTTTATCAGAAGTAGAAAATGGAACTGTAGTTAAAGTAGAGATTAAAGGAAAAAATATTAAGGGCATATTAGCTAATGGAAATACATTCTCCACATATGCACCAGATGATCCAAATCTCATAGAAAAACTTTCTGATAAAGGAGTGAGTATTTCAGCTGCACCACTTGAAGATGAAATGCCTTCGCTACTTGGAATTCTTCTTTCATGGTTTCCAATGTTATTATTAATTGCGGTTTGGATTTTCTTTATGAGACAGATGCAAGGCGGAAAAGGTGGAGCCATGGGTTTTGGAAAATCAAAAGCAAAAATGATGAATCAATTAAAGGGCAAGGTTACTTTTAATGATGTTGCTGGAGTTGAGGAAGCTAAAGAGGAAGTTGAAGAAGTTGTTGAATTTTTAAAAGATCCAAAAAAATTTAGTAAGCTTGGTGGAAAAATACCAAGAGGTTGTTTACTAGTTGGGCAACCAGGGACAGGTAAAACATTATTAGCAAGAGCAATTGCTGGAGAAGCAGGAGTTCCTTTTTTTACAATATCAGGATCAGATTTTGTTGAAATGTTTGTTGGTGTTGGAGCCTCTAGAGTTAGAGATATGTTTGAACAAGGAAAAAAACATTCGCCATGCATTATATTCATTGATGAGATAGATGCTGTTGGAAGAAGCAGAGGCGCTGGTCTCGGTGGTGGAAATGATGAACGAGAACAAACTTTGAATCAGTTATTGGTTGAGATGGATGGATTTGATACAAATGAAGGAGTAATAATTATTGCAGCAACTAATAGGCCTGATGTATTAGACCCAGCTTTGTTAAGACCTGGTAGATTTGATAGACAAGTAGTTGTTGGACTTCCAGACATTATAGGTAGAGAAAAAATTTTAAAAGTTCATGTTAAAAAAATTAAAATGGCCCCAGATGTGAAATTAAGAACTATAGCGAGAGGAACCCCAGGTTTTTCAGGAGCAGATTTAGCCAATATAGTTAATGAAGCAGCATTATTAGCTGCGAGGAAAAATAAAAGAATTGTTACGTTAGATGAATTTGAAGAAGCAAGAGACAAAGTAATGATGGGATCTGAAAGAAGATCTATGGTCATGACAGAAGAAGAAAAAACTCTAACTGCTTATCATGAAGCGGGACACGCAATTGTAACTATTAATGAAGATGCTGCTCATCCTATTCATAAAGCAACGATTATTCCAAGAGGAAGAGCATTAGGAATGGTCATGCAATTACCAGAGAGAGATGAGTTGTCCCAAACGAGAGAACAGCTCCACGCTCAATTAGCTATTGCAATGGGAGGAAGAGTTGCTGAAGAGATAATTTTTGGAGATGATAAAGTAACAACTGGAGCTTCAAGCGATATTGAGCAAGCAACTAAGAGAGCAAGAGCTATGGTAATGAGAGCAGGTTTAAGTAAAGAATTAGGACCTGTTGCATATGGAGAAAATGAAGAAGAAGTATTTTTAGGAAGATCAGTTGCGAGAACACAAAATATGTCTGAGGAAACTTCAAGAAAAGTTGATTCTGAGATAAGAAAGATTGTAGATAAAGGCTATGAAAGAGCAAGGAAAGTTTTGACAGAAAAAATTGATGATCTGCATAAATTAGCTAAAGCCCTTATAACATATGAAACATTATCAGGTGATGAAATAGAAAATTTAATAAATAAAAATATTTATCCATCAAATAAAGAAGACTTAAAAGTTGAAGATGAAGACAAAAGTTCGACTTTAGGATCAATGGGACTTAAGCCAAAAATAGTTCATTAATAAATAATGAAGAAATATTACACAAGAGCGTGTAATTTTTATTATGGCAATACTTCAATTAGACTTGTTAATGAAAAAAAAACGTTATCGTTAAAGGGAAATAATAAAATTTCATTTGATCAAATTGAAATTATTTCTAGAAATTCAAAAAAATTAATTAATATCAAGGAACTTAAAAAGTTGCCTCCATTTATAAAAAAAAAAATTAAAAAAGATCTTAAAATAATCACTAAAAAAAATAATAATTTTTCTAATTTAGATTTTAAAAAAAATCCAAATATAATGGGTATACTAAATTTAACTCCAGATAGTTTTTCAGATGGTGGAAAATTTAATAAAAAAAACAAAGGATATCATCAAGCTATAAATCTCTTAGAATCAGGAGCAGATATTATTGATATAGGAGGTGAGTCTACCAGACCTGGATCAAAAGGTATAACAAGTAAACAAGAGTGGAATAGAATAAAAAAAACATTAACAAGTATAAATAAAAAAAAAATAAATTTTTCTTTAGATACAAGAAAGTCAGATATAATGAAAAAAAGTATTAAATTTCGACCAAGTCTGATTAATGATGTTTCTGGTTTTAGTTATGACGATAAATCAATTAAATTTTTAAATAAGCATAATATCCCTTTTGTGATAAATCATATTCAAGGAACACCAGCAACAATGCAAAAAAAACCAAAGTATAGAAATGTGCTATTAGACGTTTATGATTTTTTTGAAGAAAAGATTAAATATTGTAGAACTAATGGAATAAAGCATAATAATATTATAATTGACCCAGGAATAGGTTTTGGAAAAAATTTGAAACATAATATGAACTTGATTAGTAATATTTCTATTTTTCATAGCCTTGGTTTTCCTATATTGCTCGGACTTTCTAGAAAAAGATTTATTAAAGATATATCTGGAGAAAATGATACTAAAGAAAGACTAGGCGGAACTATAAGCTCGTCTATATTTGCAATGATGCAAGGAGTTCAAATTTTTAGAGTTCATGATGTGAAAGAAGTTATTCAGGGAATTAAAATTTTTAAAGAACTATTAAAAAATTAATGATTAAAAAATATTTTGGGACTGATGGAATCAGAGGTGTCGTTAATAAAGGTAATATTAATGGTGACATGTTTTTTAAATTTGGGCTAGCAGCAGGAACTTTTTTTAAAAACCGAAAAAAGACTAAACAAACGGCTATTATTGCTAAGGATACTAGATTGTCAGGTTATACTTTAGAGCCTGCCCTTGTTTCAGGCTTAACATCTGCTGGTATGCATGTTTATACACTTGGTCCTTTACCAACAAATGGACTTGCAATGTTAACAAAATCAATGAAAGCAAATATGGGTATAATGATTACTGCTTCTCACAATCCATATTATGATAATGGATTAAAATTGTTTGGACCAGATGGCTTAAAATTATCAGATAAAATTGAGAAAAAAATTGAAGATTTAATAGATAAAAAATTAGATAAACAGTTGTCACCCCCAAAAACTCTTGGAAGAGTAAAAAGATTAGAGAATGGGACTGAACAATATATTGAGATATTGAAAAAAAATTTTCCCAAAAATTTTAATTTAAAAGGTTTAAAAATAATAATTGATTGTGCTAATGGTGCTGGATATAAATCTGGCCCTAAACTACTCAAGTCTTTAGGCGCAAAGGTAGTATCAATAGGTGTTAAGCCAAATGGATTAAATATAAATGAAAAATGTGGATCCACATTTCCAAAAAAAATTCAATTAGCTGTAAAAAAATATAAAGCACATATAGGAATCTCACTTGATGGAGATGCAGATAGAATAATTATGTGTGATGAAAATGGAAATATTATTGATGGAGATCAAATAATCGCAGCACTTGCCAGGAGATGGAAAAATAAAAAAATGTTAAAAGGTGGTGTAATAGGGACTTTAATGTCCAATTATGGAATAGAAAAATTTTTTAAATTAAATAAAATAAAATTTTTAAAAGCAAATGTTGGTGACCGCTATGTTAAAAAAAAAATGCAAGAAAAAAGATTTAATTTAGGTGGTGAACAGTCAGGTCATATTATTTTAGGAAAATTTGCAACAACAGGAGACGGCTTGTTAGTTGCATTAGAAGTTTTATTTTCTTTAAGAAAAGGAAAAAAAGCAAGCGAATTTTTAAATGTTTTTAAAAAGATACCTCAAATATTAGAAAATGTAACTGTAAGAGATAAAAATATTATTAACAATAGTGAAGTTCGAAAAACTATTAAAATTGCAAATAATCTAATGAAAGGTCAGGGCAGAATGCTTGTTAGAAAATCTGGAACTGAACCAAAAATTAGAATAATGGGAGAGAGTGAAAATAAAGAATTACTTTTAAGATGTATTAAAATTATAAAAAAAAAGATTAAATAAATTGAAACCAAAATCTAAAATATTAATTATAGCTGGGTCAGATTCTTCAGGAGGGGCCGGAATACAAGCTGACATTAAAACTGCCACTGCTCTAGGCTCATATGCAATGACAGCAATAACTGCTGTTACTGCTCAAAATACAAAAGGAGTAAGATCAATAGTTTCGATAAATACAAAAGAAATTTCTAATCAAATTGAATATACAGTTAAAGATATTAAACCTGATGCAATTAAAATTGGAATGCTTAATTCTTTAGAAGTTGTAAAAGCAGTAATTACATCTTTAAGTAAAATCAAAATTAAAAAAATAATTCTTGATCCAGTAATGGTGGCAAAAGGTGGTGCAAAATTAATTGACAGCAAAGCAATTCATTTATTAAAAAATAAATTATTGAAAAAAGTTGAATTAATTACTCCAAACATTCCAGAGGCTGAAATTTTAACAAACACAAAAATCAATAATACTGAAGATATGATTTATGCTGCAAACATTTTATTAAAATTAGGTGCTAAAAATGTTTTACTTAAAGGAGGACATTTTAAGTCAAAAATTGTACAGAATATTTTTATTAATAAAAAAGAAATAAAAATTATTGAAAATAAAAGAATTGCAACCAAGAATACACATGGGACTGGATGTACCTTGTCCACTGCAATAACTACATTTTTTTCATGTGGAAAAACCCTAAAGAAATCTTGTGAGTTAGCAACGAAGTATGTACATAATGCAATCAGCTCTAACCTTAATTATGGTAAAGGCCATGGTCCAATAAACCATTTAAATTCGATTACAATAAATAAAAAATTTAGATAATGAAAAATATAGTTGTTGTAGGTTCACAATGGGGAGATGAAGGAAAAGGAAAAATTGTTGATTGGCTATCAGATCAAGCTGATATTATAATTCGATTTCAAGGTGGTCATAATGCTGGACACACATTGGTAATTGATGGAATAACTTATAAATTAAGACTACTTCCTTCAGGAATAGTTAGAAAGGGAAAAATATCTATTATAGGAAATGGAGTTGTTGTTGATCCCTGGTCACTACTAGAAGAGATAGAAGAAATAAAATCTAAAGGAATAGAAGTTGATGTTGATAATTTCATAATCTCAGAATCTGCGAATCTAATATTGCCTTTTCATAGAGAAATGGATGAAATAAGAGAGGATGCTGCAGGAAAAGGAAAAATTGGAACTACTAGAAGAGGTATTGGTCCAGCATATGAAGATAAAGTTGGAAGAAGATCTATTCGCGTTATGGATTTAAGATCAGAAAGTAACTTAGATCATAGGTTAGAGAATGTATTATATCACCATAATGCAATTAGAAAAGGACTTGGAAAAAAAACTTTTAAAAAAGATGAACTTAAAAAAGAACTTTTAAAAATTGCACCAAAAATATTAAAGTATTCACAGCCTGTTTGGTTAAAAATAGATGAATTTAAAAAACAACAAAAAAAAATATTATTTGAAGGAGCGCAAGGGATATTGTTAGATGTTGATCATGGAACATACCCTTTTGTAACATCGTCAAATACTGTTGCTGCGAGTGCTGCTACAGGAACTGGATGTGGACCAAATTCTATTCATTATGTTTTGGGAATAACTAAAGCTTATACTACTAGAGTTGGAGAGGGTCCTTTTCCAACAGAATTAATGGACAAAATTGGAGAACAGTTAGGAAAAAAAGGTAAAGAATTTGGTACAGTTACAAGTAGAAAAAGAAGATGTGGCTGGTTTGACGGTGTACTTGTCAGACAAACTATAAAAATATCGGGTATTGATGGAATTGCTTTAACAAAATTGGACGTACTTGATGAATTAGATGAAATTAAGATGTGTGTTCAATATGAATTAAATGGAAAAAAACTAGATTACTTACCTGCAGCCGTTGAAGATCAATTAATGATTAAACCAATTTATAAAAGCTATGATGGATGGAAAACATCGACTAAGGGAATTAAAAATATTAATGATTTACCAGAAAATGCTAAAAAATATATTTATGCAGTGGAAGATTTTATAGGTGCTAAAATAGCAAGTATTTCTACAAGTCCTGAAAGAAAAGATACAATACTTTTAGAGAATCCTTTTAATTTATAACAATTCTAATTAGCTGGTAAAAGGTTTTTTGATTTAGCAGAGTTAAGCATATGCTTTTGAATTTTTTCAAAAGCTTTGTTTTCTATTTGTCTAACTCTTTCTCTACTAATTTTATATTTTTTACTTAACTCCTCTAGAGTTGTGGTTTCTTCATTTAATCTTCTCGAATATAAAATTTCTTTTTCTCTATCATTTAAAATCTTAAT
>MDSV01144761.1_pt1 | contig 20118 bp, 15 predicted proteins | sample 810851 | NCBI WGS metagenome assembly MDSV01 (sample SAMN05326640, study PRJNA326480) | marine metagenome | isolation source: seawater | place: Atlantic Ocean: North East | collected 2012 | reverse complement strand
TTCTTCTGATGTCATTTGTGGTTTTGTGGAACCACCACTTTGTTTGTTTTTCTCGTATTGAGCTAAAACTGCATCTAAACTATTACTCATAAATTTTTTTTTTAATAATTAATTAATCAATATTTAGTTAAATGTAATAAAGTTAAATGGGTTTGTCAAACTAAAATTAAGGTTACTTTTTAGTTTTCTTCTTGGTCTGGGTCAAAACTTTTTTTAATATCGTCATTACTATAGTCTTCAAGGTCATCTGGTTTTAAAATATATTGTTTTTTACCAGTTTCATCAAAAACATCTTCTTTGTCTGTAAAAAAATCTGTTAAAGTTTTAGTGTAAGGACCACTATCATGTTTTCTTAAACCTATTTTTTCTTCAGGTGTTCTGGGTCTATATTCTTCTATTTTCTTCTCTAGGTTAGATATTTTATTTACCATATCATCCATAGAGGTTAAATGACTTTCTAATGAGCTTAGTTTATTCATTAGGTCATCTAAACTTTCTGTATTTTTTTGTAAAATATCTTTTTGGTCAGATAATTCACTATTCATTTCATCATGAGTTGTAACCAATTCCGTAACATCTAATTCTGTTTCATCACCAGTTGTGTCATCTATTTCTGTTTCTTCTGCACCTTCTAAAGGGGGTGGGGTTGCGTCAGCTTCCGCATCAATATCAGTATCTAGTTCTTCAGTTTCTCCTTCCGGGTCTAGAGGTATATCTAACTCTTCAGTTTCTGTCTCATCACCAACTTCCAATTCTTCTTGTTCCGCCATTTCCAATGCTCTAGCTTTTTTAAGTAATCTATCCACATGACTTCCCATTTCAAAAGTAGCCATCCCACCAACCGTTTGTTCGTTTAGGTTTTGTGAATTACTGGTAATTGTTTGGAACCTTTTTAACTCTTCTAGTATTTTGTTGTCAATCTTCTTATCCATTTAGTAATTGTTTTACTTGTCCTGAAGGTGATTCTACTTGTACTTTACGGTTTACTCTGATAGAATTTTCTACTCTTTCTATGAGTCCATCTCTACTTCTAATAGTATAACAAATTCCAGTATCTAAATCACACACTTGTTGTCCTTCTGGTGTGTTACCATTTTCAACTATGTTATCAGTTTTTTTTCCAATAAAGTTACCTAATTTTTGTTTTAATGCTTCGTTAACCATAATAATAATTTTTTTCTTTATACTAATAAATATAACTAAAGTTAATAATAGTCAATTATATATCTATTATCACTAAAAGTTTATCACTTTGGATGGTTCTAGGTAATGTTTTATGATTTTTTGACCCTTTTTTACATACCTTAGTATTTCAAAATGTAGGTGAATATCTTCAGATAGTCCACTATTACCGACTTGTCCAATTATTGTTTTTTCCGGTGTTATTTTACTGATAGTGTCACCTTTTTTAACTCCAATATTTTTTCTTAAGAATGCGTATTTAGTAATGTAATAAGATGTGTCGTCTTCGGTAGTTGGATTTTCATTGATTAGTGTTTTTACACTTACGTAATTTCCATATTCACCACAACCATCTGAAGTTTGTAATGGGTTACACCCATCTTTTATTTCTATAACTATCCCTCCTATAGAAGCTGTTACATTAACACCTTCTGGTGTAGAAGCTTGTAGTTCATAATCTGCGTTTAGAACAAAATCTTCACCTAAATGTACTATTTCTGGGTCTACTATTGGAGAATTTAGATACGCTAGTGGTATTGGTAGATTAAATTGTACTTGGTCGGCTGTTAAAGTGTTATTCCCCAAGACGAAATCTCTATCTACATATCCATTATTTAATGGTGTTTTATTTAACTGATTTTTTGTGGCACTTAAATTATCTAAATATAAATCCAAGGCGTCGTCTTTTAACCTTTCCTCCGCTTTTTGATAAATCTTTTTATTAACTCTTTGAACTAAACTATCTATTTTAGGTAATGTAGGTATTGGAACTCTGACACCTTCAAAACTAGTTTCTATGTTATTTGGTGTTATATTATGTTCTACATTTAAAATTAAATAAGGTCCATTAAACATAGGTAAGTATCTTAGTTGAAAGTATTGTGTTGGTTGAATTGCTACGTTACCAATACATGTAATTGATGCTCTATAGGACCTATTAGCATAAATATTAAATAGTGATAGGGATGCTGTTGAAGTTGCTCCTCCACCACCAGAATCTGCCATATCCTGTAATATCTTAAAACTCTCAGAGGTATCTTGGTATTGTGATTGGTCTAATGTAACTGACTCAAATATGTTTTGGTTTGGTATTCCGAAGTCTACATTGAAACCCATCACTTTATTAGATAGTTGTTTGTCCCCACAATTTTGTGATAATAAAGGATTATTAGCCGTTCTATTCATAGTAAAACTATCGTTTTTATAACCATTATTAGGGGTATCCACATTAAGTTGACTAGATGGTGGACCTACATATTGACATAAAAATGCTGGTTGTGATTCTAAGTAGTCTACGGTTTTAAAAGTTCCGAACATAGCATTACCTTGTAACTGTGAATTATCGTTAGATACATTAAAAAAGTTTATATATGCTGGTAAAGGAATAAAATTAAAATAATTATTAGCTAAAATAGTAGAAAGAAAACTGGCTACACTTTGTGTTAGTGTATTAGTGTTACTACCACCAAATGGTGAATCTAACTGTATTATATCCCAAATATTAATTATAGCATCGTCACCAATATCTCTATTTGCTCTATCAAAAAATAAAAATCTTTCAAAAAGTGTTTGTTGTGTGAGGTCTGTACCTGCTACCCACCTATCATTAAGTGTTTTAAATGTGGTGTATAATTCTAATTTTAAATTATCTGCTTCAATAGAAGGTCTATCATCAGTAATATCACTAGTCCTAGTTTCATTCTCTTCAATATTTTTAGCTATTAATCTTTGTAGTTTTGATGTTATTCCAGTTACATATGGTTCTATGTGGTCAGCAGAGTTAAAAGCTAACTTATCATCTAATATTTCTAGGTATTTATCAGCGGTAATGTTTGATTGTGTTGCACAATAAGTCGCGTACATCCTGATTACGGGTGCAAATAATTCTACATTTTTACTTGTAAATTCTATTCCACCCTCAATACCCCTACAAGTTGTAAAAAATTTATAGATAGGATTTGTTTCGTCTTGAGGTACTAGTAAGTCTGTTGGTTGATTTCCTAGTGGTGTACTATGAAATTGTCCCACGTGTAATCTAACATCTTGCCACACTTGGGGATTACCTACAAAAAATGAACCGGCGGTTGGTATTTGAACTGTACTATCAATGTAAGAACCAAAATTATATTTATCCTCTTTATCATCAATACTAATATTATTTCCCATTAATCCATTTACAGCTTCATAAGTTGTCATTCCATATTGGAAACTATCTAGGTTGTTGGTTGTTTGGTGTGCGTATTCCACGTTATAGTTTAAGAAACTGTTTAGTACACCTACAAATTTAACGTACTGAGCGTTTGCTAAATTATGTGGTTCATAACTACTAACTACATCTTTTATTTCTGTATTTATATTTCCCGCGGTGTCTCTAATAAAAGATTCTGGTATTATACTAATCTCTTTTATAAATTCTTTCATGGAACTTAGTGGTCCCTCAACTTTTCCATTAGAGTCAGCAAAACTTAAAAATAAATTCTCAAACTTATCTAACTGTTCTTTACTAAATACCGCAAATAATTCTTCCATAGTACTATACTCTGGTATTGCTGCCGGTCCTTGTGTTGCTTGTGGTTCATTAAAGTTCCAAGCTGGTTGTCTACTAGTTGTGGAATCTACATTTTTAAAATATTGCCAAGGTCTACTAAGATATACAGGTTTATGGTCAAAATAACCATAGTGTGCACCTTTCCAAAATAATTTACACGCACCATTATGTAGATTAAGGTCATTTGCACCAGTAGCTTCTAACGCCGCATCGGTATTTACTAATCCACCAGAAGAAGGATATAATATATAATATCTTTCAGGTGGTACTTGGTTGTTAAAATTTGCCCCTAGACTTGGGTTGATTATATTAGTGGAATCTAAATAAACATCATGAAAACTAATGTCTGTACCGTCACTAAGTTTTCTTCCTATTTCTGTATTAGTTGTAATATTTAATGTTAGGTTAGCTCCTAATATATTATTTAAGACTTGTGTTGCACCAATATTTGTATACGTGTTTTGACCGGTAGTTATATAATGAATACAGTCTATTACTTGAGGATAAACTCCAACCATAACACTGTTGGTTGATTGAGCTTGGTATGTCCATGACCCACCACCTGGAAATGGTTCTATAAAATTATATTGTAAACCTAGACTAAATCCTGGTCCGACAGTATCATACGCTTGTGCTGGTGAACCCACAAAATTATTACGACCTAAATTACCCCATAAACTTTGTAATGGGTCTGCCTGAGTTTGAATGTCGCTTTTATATCTCCACCATACCGAACCAATTCTTAATAATAAAGCTAAGGGTAATTGATGAACCGCTGGTAATTGGTTAAATAGTGAGGATATGAATGTTGATAAGCTATGTATATCCCCTAATTTACCTACTTTTTCTCTAAATGTAGGTAAGGGTAATGAATTCAAAAACAGATACGCTGATTTTCTATAGTGTTGGGTTGTTAATCCGGCTCTTTCCTCCCCGACTGCTTCAATTAAAGAATTTATAAAATAAGGTGTATTTAACATAGAAGTTATTCTTTCCTTACTGTCTTCAATATTAATTTGTATATTACTACCTATAGGGTTATTTACTGTGCCCGCAGCCGGTGTACCAGCCATTCTTATAGGTCCTTCTGTTAAAAGTAGGGGACCTAATGAATAATCATTCATTATTGGTTTACTGTAGAATAGTTCTTGGCCGAATGGTTCTGATAAGTCATTTAATTCCTCGTTTCTCCCTTTAAGTCCATGTAGGTAATAGTGTTGTGATGGTTCAGCTGCACACAACTGAGGGTATATCCCTGCAAAATAACAAATATTGTCATCTCTTAAAATATTAGTGTCAGTATTGTCATAATATAAACCGTCATAAACACTATAAAAAGTTACAGTTCCAGGGCCCCCTAAGGTGGTTGATACGTCATAAAAAGTTCCTGCGTCGGAATAATTGTACTGGGTCGATTCTATAACTGCAGGTACCAAATCAAAAAATCCTGTTTGATTTTTTACTTCTTTAAGTACCTCATAATTTTTTGTAAAATTTTGGGGTATGACAGAAACATTGGTTAATTCATATTTTATATGTCCACTATTATTCTGGATGTAACTTAATATGTTTTGGTCATACACGGCATCATTGAGTATATAGGCATCAAATAATACAGGATACTCTCTACGGATGGTGTCAGCCAACTCCTTATGAGTTCCTATCCTACCTAGGTCTCTAAGTAAATCTGGAAACTCTTTAATTACATTATATAGATTGTCCGCTTCATAGGTACTAAGTTCTTCCAATGCTTCCCCTAAAAATTTACTGGATAGTGTACCCACAAAAGGTGTGAATCTAGTATTATACCACCCATACCTTAATAACATATCCGCTCTATCTAAAATACCAAAATAAATGTCTATAGTTTCTAACGAATTATACGGAACACCTTCAAAAGGCCATTCCCCTATAAGGATAGGTGTAAAGTTTTTTTCCAGAGCTGCGTTACTAGTTGGAAATTGGAAATCTGAAAATTTATATGCTGTGGTTTTAGTGTATTCTTCCACAAAATAAATTTCTGGCCAAACCACTTTGTTATCTGCTTTAGTAATATCCACAACGTCTTTAGAACCTGGATATGTTAAAACAGATGAGGTGGTACATTTATCTTCCTGAGTAGTCACATAATATTGAGGCCATGGAAACACCATCTGATTATCTTTTTTGTTGTTATCTTTTAGGTCATCAGAACTATTTGCTATAGCTAATCGTGTTTCATTAAACCTTTGATTAAAAGCATCGGTGTGTGTTTGGTCTAGTAGTTTGAGGAACGTGTCAGCTCCAGCAAGAATAATAGCAAAAACATTTCTAATGGTTGGTTTAAATCCAATTTCTTTTTCTAATTTAGTGTTTAATTTAGCTGTAATATCATTTGCTAATTTTTCTGCTTGTTTTTCAAAAAGTTTTGTGGTTGTTAAGATTATATTCTCAAAACTTTTTTCATGTGTATGAAATAAAAAGTAAGGTTTGTTTTCCTGAAATGTTGATTGGTCATCAGTATTTACTAATGTTACGGATATCCCACCAGAACTATTTACCGAAGATTTATCAAATAAATTAAAACTACCGTCATTAAGAACTGTTTGTACAGGATACGTCCCGTCTTCTCTAAATGTTGGGTTTTTGTCTAGTAGGTACACGTACTTGGCTACTAATTCATTTAATTTTTCCTTTGCTGTTTGTATTAATAATTCTTTTTCTGCTTGCTTATCTTCATCATTATTAGCATTTGACGTAAATTTAAGTGGGTAAACCATTACTGTTTTTGTGTTACCAGTACTTCCATCCGCACTTTGTACATTAATTTTTGTTTTTATGCCTTTACTCTTATCTAAATATTCTTGTTCCCAACCATTTTTTCCAGTTATAGCTTGTTTAAATTTTTTTAAAGTTTCACCATACTCTACTTTATCTGAAGTCTGTGTCAAATCTTCCTGACCATAAAGTTTACCTAAATCATTATCTAAATTCTTAACAATTTCTATTAATTCTACTAAGGTGTATTCCGGAAAGTCTTTTGCTAACAAATTTTTTTGTTTATATCTACTATAAACTTCAGACATTACTTCTCTACCTCTAGTTGAAGTTATCCCTCCTTGTACGTTGGTTTGATTAGGGTACATATAGGGAGCGGTGATAGCTTCATGCATATTAACATCCCTTAACATGGCGATGTGATTACCTTTAAAATCACAAGTCACTAGGTAGTCACCTGAAGAGGGGTCAAATCTTGATACAAATTTTTCTAGTGTGAGTTGGTATTTTACGGCCTTACCATAAAAGCCTTTTAGGGTTAGAAAAAAAGTAGGGTAGGGTAGGTGAAAAAATGCTGTATATGGTGTGTTTACTCTAGCTTGTTCAAAAAGTGTCTTCCCCCTAATATCAGTAAAATTAATCGTTACTTGTGGAATATAAGAAGTGTTAAGTTTTACGTTTATGGATGTGATTCCAAACCCTTGAAAGTCTGTTTGATTTTCTATATCTCGAGATACCTCAACACCTTCTTTATTTAGTTTTCTAACTTGTTTATTTATATCGGGATTTGTAAATGCTTCAGTCCAATCAGAATCTAAAAAATCTTTTCCTTTAGGTTTTAAAAAGTTTAATTCACCATCAAAAACATCAATAACAACTTCGTCACCTGCACCACCACCAGCTAAAATTTTACTTCTAGGAAAAATTCTTGCTGATAAATTTGCGTACATAACCAAATCTTCTTGGTCTACTAACCTATCTTTTATTTCTCCATTTACCAATACCTTGTTTGGGTCAATAACAACAACGTTATCCCCAACTGGATTAGTGTATACGTCCCCCGAATTTAATAGTTTATCTGCCATAGTATAGGAAGTATTCGTCAAGTTTTGATTTATAGTCTTGTAATGATTGCATTAGTGGGAATGGTAAAGTTATAAGACTATTATCAGGAATATTCCATTCTTGTCCACCGTATCTTGGGTTGGCTTGTAATATTAACCAACCATAATATGGTGAACCATAAAATTGTTGAGATAGTTTATCTAGTCTACTTTGTCCAACTTTATAAACTATTTTTCTATCAGTGGATTTTGCTGGTATATTAATATTTGGGACCATTATATAGTCACCGTTTACCACAAATTCATTATATCTATTATAATATGCCATTTTATCCTACGTAAAGTTGTGTAATTAACTTATAGTTAAATTTATTATCGTCAACACCCCTATTTCTATCTACTAAATAGTTTCTCACTAAATTTTGTGCTGTAGTTCCAGTATTGTAACTATATCCCACGTTGAAATCTGGTGAGTAATTTTTAATATCTGTTTCTAGTATTTTATATCCTTCTTCTACACCACTAAATATTCTATCATTAATTAAACTAATATCATACCTTACCCAAGATTTAACTAAGTCTAATAATACTGTTTTAAACTGGACTGACAATGTTTTATCTAACCCGTTGATTTTATTATTATCTACTTTTAGTAAATCCACATATAATATATCTTTTCTACTATCAATTAATTCATTTAATTCAGTATGGAAATTACCACTAAAACTAAGTGTACGTAAATCTTTTGTGTATATTAAATTAGTAAAAAATAGATATTCAGCACCATAACTATAGTTAAGTGGAAAATTACTTGTAACATATCCATTAATATAATTTTTAAGATAGGTGTTGGATGCGTCGTAATTAGTGGTTAAGTTGGTTACTTCAGTTGCTGCCGTAAGAATTAGGGCTGCGACTCTACCACCACTTCTATTTATAAACTGACCATCGTGTCTTACTGTTGTCACAAAATTTAAAATATCTATTGTTTTTGTTAAACTATTTTGTTGTTCTCTTAGACTATTAATGGTCATATTAACCTCATTAGTTATATCTGTAAATTGGTTTTCTAGGTGGTTAAGTAAAACTTTTTTAACGTAGTTTCTTTCACTTATAACAGGATTTAATGTATTAAATTTTTTTTGTATTGTAGTGGTTTCACCAGTAATAGCACTTCTAAGGGTGTTGTAGTAATTCACTATTTTCTCAAAAACCCCATTAGGTATACCAACCAAATATTCTCCAGAAGATGGACCTATAGTTCCTACCTTAAAATTTCTATTATCCATAAATTCTTCGGTTATACCCATATTATAATTTAAAGTTAATGTAGATAATCTATTTTTAACATCTAAACTATAAGATTTAGTTCTATCGACAAAAGAATTTAAAATATTTTTATAATTAAGTTTTTTGGCCATTTTTATTATATATCAGTTTGTGATAAATTAAAACCGTCACCACCACTCTCTCCACCTTCTGTAGTGTTTAGGTCTGTTTGGTTTATGTTAAATCCGTTTTCTAGTGGTGCTAACTCGTCTAATATTTCTTGTTCATCAGTTAATGATTGTTGTTTTGTTGTGGTTGTAGACCTAGAGTCGTAAACCTCAGTATTCCCAAAGAAATTAAATGATAATGCATTTTGTAGTTCACTTACTGGTTTTTCTAAACCTTGGCCACCTATATACTTAAAGTTCATTTGTACATTTGCTATCATGGGTTGCATCCCGATACCTTCGGGATTCATATCATATAGAAGTGGGTCGTAACTAAAACTTACAGAATCAATAGCAATTTTAGTATGGTAAAAATCACCGATTCTTAGTACACATATTGGTGGTGCTCCGAAAGCTGTATTTTCAGCGTCTACATTTTCAACACCTCCCTCTGTTTGCGTTGGTATTGTTCTTCCTGGTCTAGTACATTGTAGGAGGAATGTAAGTCTACTATTTAAACCTTCTGGTGTCATAGAGTGGAAAGCTGGAGAAAAATACTTTAATTTTCTTTTTAGAGAGTCGTAAACAAATTCATCTTCTTGTTCTAGGTATTTAAAATAACTCTGTTCACCTAATAACTCTGATAGTATTTTATTTGTATTTAATGTTCTTTCGGTTGACTCGGTATTTGCATTATTTTGTAAACTTTGTTCTTCTTCTGTTAGAGGTGTACCATCCGTAGCTGACTGTCCATTTATTACATCTTCACCACCACCCCCTGTTTGACTAGCGAATGCGTCTTCGCCTCCACCACCAGATTGTGTTAGTCCTGATGGGTTAATAGGCATGTTTGGGGTACCACCACCCGTCGCACCTAAAGTACCTGCTGGGTCATTATTATATTCGGAAGTAACTTCGTTAACATACTGATTTATATTATCTATAGAGAGGTTACTATATACACTAGCTAATTCATATATATCATATTTTTTACATCCCGCTATAAAAGACTCTATTGCTTGGTCTGCTATATAATCTGGAACCCCATCAAGTTCTTTTTGTGCTATAACATTCATTATAGAAGAATGGTCCACAACTATTTTAAAAGATAAAGTCCCAATTCTTTCAGTATAATTATATGTATAAACTGGGTCTGGTCTCCCTAAAAAGTTTACGGAGTTCCATTGTACTGAATTGGTGTCACCCACATTGATGTCGTATGGTGGGAACCACATTACTCTACCTCCATTAGGCCCTTGTTCTGATTGTGGCAAACCTAGGAGTTCTGGAGTACCTCTCCAAGCTAAATTTTCAATAGAGAACATATATTTTGTTATACTTTCTCCGTCCTTTAATCCAAAGTTAACTGGTTCTCCCGCCGCGTCAGTTGTAGGTGCAATATTTAAATTAAATGTGTTACTCATAACTGAGGAAGTTGGTGCTCTTGAAACACCACCACTTCTAACTAAATTATTCATAGTATAGTATGGGTTGTCTTTAGTCCACGTTCTACAAAATTCTCTAACTTTTAATCCAGCACCAATACCAAACACACCACTACTTTCATCAACAAACCTAGCACCAGACCCTTTAGATATATCTTTATACCCATCATTAAATATTTTAGATGTTTGGTCTATCGCGTGTCCAGCATGTTTTCTTCTTGCACCACCCATTAATGGTGCTGAGTCTATTAATTTTTGTGTCTCATCTAGTATACCACCTTTTCTTTTTGGTTTTGTTAGAGAACGAGAAGATAAATAACCAGCGGGTGCGTTTAAACTTGCGAAAGAATAGTTACCAAACCATGTCCAACCCGCGTGTAATCCACCACCGTCCATATAAGAATAACCCCTTAATCCAAAATTATAAAACTCCCATAAAGCTCTACCATTCACTGTTTCTAATTCTTTAGCCAGAGTAGAAGGTCCATAAACTAAAGCTCCCGTACTCCTACCAAATTTATCAGATGGTACAGCACCCATTGGACTTTGTATTTTACCTGGTTCACTTTCTTTAGAACCAACATAGTAGAATGGTACTACATTTTCCACCCCTGATTGTAAAAGAACTCTACTATAATCAGGTCTATATGTATTAAAAGTTAGTGACCCAAATAACGAACTTTGTGATTCTTCACCCATGTAATTGATAAAAGTATCACTAGGATTTGGTACTGAGAATGGATTATTTGGTATTCCTTGTCCACCACCTAAAGCATCACCTATTGCAGATGCTGTAGCTTGGATGTTTTGGAATGTAGCGCCTTGAGTATACCCATCTAACTGTAAATCATTTATGTCTGGAACAAATGTTTCTTGGAAATAATTTCCTGGAATATCGGAGTATCCATAGTACATATTAGAAATTCTAGATATAAAATCAGTTCCTTGAATCTGATTAGACCTTGGGTCGGTACTTATGTTAGCTGTGGATGAACCATCACTACTTAATTCATGTAGATACTGTGCTTGTAAATCACCTAAATTTCTTCTTAGGTACCCACTAGAGTCTTGTACTAATTTACTATCACTTAAAACTTTTTCATTTACCGTATTAACTATTCCGTTAGTTATATTTACCGTATCTAAAATTTCTTGTGGTGTATAAACTGAGGCTACAAAACTTTTAGGTTGTAAAGTGTTAGGTGATATATAATCGGACTGAGCTCTAGGTAAAACTTTTTTTACATCTATTAGTTGTACATCTTTATAACCACCTTCAGGACCATAACTATTATCTAAAAACAAATTGCTTTGGTAGTGGGTTCCGGTTTCTAATACTGTTTTCTGGTCAATAACAAAATTATCAGAAAGATTTTGATAACTAAAGTCTCCTGGTTTTTGAACACCAAATGGGGGTGGGAGTGGATTTCCGTCCGCTAAATAAGAACTCTGTAAATTCTTTCCTAGTAAAAACTTTCTTAATGTTTCTGTACTAGAAAGAGTAATCTTATAATCCCCTTGTCCATATGGGTTTTGCACCCCTGTATTTGTTCCTATTGCCATTTTTATGTATTAGATGCTCTCATTATTACATTGTTCAATGCTTGTACGTTATTGGAGTTGTCACTTAATTTTTGTATAAATCTTTTTACGTCTACATCACTCGCTGTGCCACCACCCTCTAATTTTATTGTCCCAGTCAATTCAACCATACCACTACCACCTGTCATACCACCTGGTGTAGGACTTGCCATACTATTTAGTATGTCTAATGATGAGGTATCTGCTCCTGTGGCACCTCCCATTCCTAAATTCGCTAAAGTCTCCCCTAATTTAGTTCCACCAATTAATAGGTCGTCTTCTTGGAATTGTATAACTCCATTATCAGTAAGTATAAAGTCCTGTACATTTAATACATCACTAAACATTTCTGTGAATTTTTTTAAGTCGTCTTGGTTAGGCATTTTATCAGCTAATAATGTAGTTATTTCACTCATATCCCCACCTCTTAAAGTTTGCATATCCTCCTGTGTTATATCAGGCATAAGTCCTGCTACTTGTTGAGTTAGTGTTTCTCTTTGTATTACATTGTCTACATTAACATCTTTCATTTGTTCCGCTAACTGTAGTCTTATCATAGCGTCCATAGATGCTAGATATTGATTTGATTTTTCAGCGACTGTTAATTGTTGTTTATAGGTGTCTGAATCAGTCATACCTTCTCTTCTTAACTCTTCTAGTTGTTTTTCAGTTAAATCTTCAACTGCGACCATCTCATCTAAACTAGGTATTCTTACCTCAGCTACACCACCTTTGGTGATTTCCGCCATAGACGCAATCAAATCCTTATCTGCATCAGTAGCATCAAACATAAACTGGTCAGATATACTAGCTCTCTTTGCGGCTTTAATTGCAGTATCTGCAAGTTCTTGGTAATCCATACCCATTAGTTCCGCTTGTGCTTTTAACTGTCTTCTTTGGTCGGGTGAGATGGAGAATTTACCTTTTTCTTTATCAAAATGAACTGCGGCTTCTGCAGTATCTAAAATTGCGGTCTGTAAACCTTCCATGTCATTAGTAGCCATATACATTAATTTGAATGGGTCGGTTAAGTCACCTACTGCCCCTCCAATTACCTGCATTTGTGCTGCAAAATCAATAGCTTTTTCTGGTTCTAAGAAATCTAAAGCCATTGACCTAACTTTACCCATTTCTAAACCAAGGACTTGTCCTCTCGCTACCATTCTAGATAATCCCTCAACACCATCCTGGAATCCAAATGTATTAATCATTTTTAATTCACCACTTACATCACCTAAAAAGTCTTTCATTACAACACCAAACTGTCTTCCTGTGTCCGTAATTTCCTGCATAGTATTGTTTGTATCATCAACCTCACCCATAGCATCAGTAAGATTCACACCAATTCTATCAAATGCATCCGCAAACGCTCCTGCCTCAAAACCTTCTAAAGTTTTAGTTAAAACTGAGGCTTTTTGTAATACTGATGGTTGGATTGTTAAATTTCTACCTACTTCATTTGTTATACCCTTAAATGTTTCGAATAGTTCATGAGCACCTACATTAAATTCTGCTGTTTCAAGAGATGCTTCAGTTATCATCTCTACAGTATCTAGAAGTTGTTCGTTTGACATTCCGATACTTTTCGAAATATCACTTCTTAAGGTGTCTTCCAACGCTAGAATATCTAACACTAAGTCCATATTATCTTTAAGTAGAGCTGCTTTAGCGGCTACACCACCTTGGACTGACATTAAGTTTTTAGTTAGTGATACCATTTTTTCTAACTCACCAACCCCTATTCTTTCTTTTGGTATTCTTTCCTTGGCTAGTTTTTCTAATACTTCGAAGGAGGTTCCAGCAGTAGCTTGTGGTCCCGTGTCCTGTGAATAACCACTCCTTCTTAGTTGCCTTTGGAAGTCAGCGTCGGCAAATAAATCACTCATACTAACTGGGTTACCATTTTGGTCTTGCAGTGTGATATATGATGGTATTGGGTTTTTTATACCCAATAATTTTGCAATTAAATAAGAAATAGGGTTACCTTGTTTTCCGTAAAGTTTTATGGATTTTAATCTGGCTTTTTTGTTTGGTTCATCTTTGGTGTTAAAGATACCTACAGGCACACCTGATTCTGGGTGAAACGCTATGTAGGGTTTGGAGCCCGACAATATTTTCTCAACAAGTAATTGTTTTAAGAAGTTAGTCATAATAAACCATTTTATAATAAATAGTTATTACCTCATTTTACTCTTGTTTCTTGCTTGTTCCATTTGTTCATTCTTTTTTGCGAACTCATTAGATAAGTAGGTGATGTAAAATCTCCTTTCAAAGGTTGGCATCCTTAATAAATCACCCCAACTAACATTAAGATGTCTCATTAAGTAGTAAAACTCTTGCAATAGGGCATTCCTATATGCCGTAGAAAGGACGAAAAAACTCAACACCAAAAACGATTCTAACATTCATTTCGGTACCTGAAGGTGTGGTTACCGGTATTGTTAAATCTATTTCGGGTGTGTTCTCTCTGATTACTTTTCGGATTGATTGTGAATCGATTATTGGCATTGTTTGGATAAACTGTGCTATCGTCATACCATCTCTGTTACCATCTATTTCCTTAATTATCATTTCTAATTGTTTAGTCATGTAAGGATTATTGATGTTGTCTTTGTTCTGTTCATCAATCTCTTTTAGGAGTTGGTTCTGTTTTGGTGTTAGGAAAGTTAATTTACACTTCTTATTACACTTGTCTAGGTGAAATTCAAATTCATTATTTTCATCTAGGGTAACCTTTGTTTCTTTAGTTTTTAAAACTGATAAGTCTATAGTGTGTTCAAACTCTTTGTCTGTAGATGAATCTTTAAGTTTTATTTTATATTCTGGACCAAAAGCGGTATTTCTTAAAAAAACTAATATAGCTTCTTTATCACATTCAGCCATATCTACTACTAGTATGTCCTTATCTAAAATCTTTCTCTGTAATAAGGTATCAACTAAATCATTTTGTCTTGCCGCAGCTGACGCTAATAAGTTTTCATCAGACGCATTTAAGTAGGTAACTTTTACAGACTTTTTTTTATTTGGGTAATAAATCCCACCTGATGGAAGTGTTACGACATCATAAGGTAAGATTGATTCTTGTGGTTTAAATTGTTCTTGCATTAGTATAAATTAATTAGTATATTATAATTGTAAATATATATAGCGCTTATTTTAAATATTTTATTTGCTTATTATTTATATAATCGTTATTTTACAAATAAAGTAAATAGAATTTTTAATTACTTTTATTAACAAAAAAAGTCCCCGTAAGAGGACTTTTATGTTGATATTTTAAATTAAATTTAGTAAACCAAGATACATCTGTCTGGACGCAACGTGGCTGAAATTGTTGCTAACCCATCATCACTATACCCTAAACTATCAAAATTAACGTCTGTAAGGAATGTCCCCTGCATTATCCACTTTTCTACCACTACACCTGTTGGGTCTAATAATTCTAAGTCTATATTCTTTTTGTATCCTGCAGCGTATCCCATTCTACCTGTTACTGATTCTGCATGTAATCTAACCCACTCCATAAGAGCTTGTGCCGCTGATGGACCTATAGGGTCTCTAAAAGTTACATTTATTGTGTTCCATGTAAATCTTCCAGCTACATAAGTAGAGGTGTTAAGGAACGGTACTTCTACAGAGTTAATAGTTACCTGTGGTCTAGAAGTACTTTCTACGTACCATTCATTAATTCCCAAAGAAGAGTCAAATCTAAGAATAAATCTATTCTTTTTCTTTGGTTCGTAAGGAATAGGCATTTTCATTAATAAGTCAGCCATATCTTTTTAATTTTTGTTTTTTACTTTTTTATTATATACTATAAATATATCGGTAATGAAAAAAATGTTTAATTTACTTGTTTTAATATTATTTTATTCATACCACCTTCTGAGGTGTCATATACCACAAAATCTACTTCTGGGAATTCTAACTGTAATACGTTTTGGATAAATGGGATAATAGCGTTTATATTGCCTAAGTCATCGTCACTGAAACCTACAGATAATTTATTATAGTCTGTATCCACCATTTCACCAGCTTTAGCTACTATTTTTGTTACATAATCTCTTAAAGCTATTTTTTTATTTTCTTCTGGATTAGCCGCAGACCCACCATCTAAACCAAACTTATCTGTAAAAGAAGATGATGTAACTGGATGATAATCATGACTATCTAGATAAGTTTTTAAAACAATTTCTGGTGTTTCCCCATCTAATTCTGGTATCTGTTGTTGTATATTATCAATCATATCAGCTAACTCACTTTCATTAAACGTATAAGAAATTACTAAATCCATACCTTTTCTTAAGGTTTCAGGTTTATGTCCTCTTGCAGTTATTATTGATATTGGGTTGGCGTAAATAAGAGCTTCTTTAAATTTATCAAATGAGGGGGCAAACGACTCAGTATTTAATGCTTTTTCTAAGTCCTTGGTAAAAGCTTCATCATTTATAAAATTACTAAAAGCGTTTTCATCTAATTTATAATCTGGATTATTTCGTACCAATGCAAATTCTTCAGTCCCCACATCTATACTTTCCCATCCACCACCAGTCTTTTTTAACATTTTTATTGTGGTAGGCATCATCATAATATTATCGTCCCAATCAAATGAATACGCTCTCATAGTATTTGGGTTGGTAACATTTTCATTAAGTGACCTACTAACACTTAGTAGTTGTTCTTTAGTGATGATTATATTCTTCATATATAATAAATATGAATTAATTTTGTTTATTCAGTTATTTTACTTATCTTTGTAGTATGAAAAATCTAATAAAATTATTTATAGTCTTAATTTCTTTTACTTCTTGTGAAAAAGAAGTTTTTTACATTGATTGTGACGTTAATTACCCAACAACACAAGATACAACTGTTTTTACCCCAGTAGGTGAATTAGAGGGGGAGTGGATACTGAAAGACGCGGTAATGTACTTAACCAACTTAGATTTTGATGTAACTGATACCTTATTTCTTTTTTCTAACACAACAACTAGTAGTTTACGATATGGGGGTTCTTACTATGAGTTTGAGGACATCACATTAAATAACACTAAATGGTTATTTGATTATCCTGAGAATACTCCTGGTATTGGTTATTTTATACTTGATGGGGATAGTATTAATCCTTACGGTTTAAATGTAACCACAAATAACCTTACCGTATTAGAAAATATGGTGGGTCCTCAACAAATGGGTGGTTCATCTAGACCAATTCATTATGAAATGGTTAACCCACAAAAAACTATAGTGTTTATAGAGGTACAACACACCTATGAAAATATTAACGGCTTCAATTCTTATTACTACACTAAACTAAAATTTAAAAAATTATGAAAAATATATTATTACTATTACTACTATTACCAACTATTTTATTATCTCAAACAATTAACATAAAAAACAACAATTATTATGTCACCATAAATACTGTTGATAGTGTATCTTTGGATGAGGATTTCAATCCAAACGTAGTCGACGTGACTTCTTGGGGTGATGAGTACACACACATAATAGACTTAGACACAATCAATCAAGAAGTGAATTTTGTAAGAAATTGTATAAAAAGTAACGAAAAATATAGTAACCAATACCTTATTTTAGAAAAAATTAATACTGAAGAAGGTTTAATTTATACTTTAGGTGGTTACGACGGTTCCTACGCTTTTATTTACCTAAACGAATTTACAGCTGTATTTGGTGTGGAGTCTGAGTACGGTATTTATAGAGGAATTCTTGGTTATATCAATTAATTATTGTAACTTTGTAGTATAATAATCGTATATATTAATATAGAAGTTTAACTAATAAAAATAAAATTATGTCTGAATACATTTTACCATACCTTGTAATTTCACAAATATTAATGTTCATATTTTTAATTATAAATGAAAATAGTATACGTGAAGGTTATGAGAAATTCGAATCTAAAAGAGGTGATGAACCCACTAATAAATGGTACACATTTTATATTTTAACACACGTACTTAAAGCTCCTATATTAGCACCTATGATATTTATCCTTATATTTTTAAATGGTGGTAAATTAGTTAAATAAAAAAAGGTCCGAAAGGACCTTTTTAAATAACTAACATTCACAACATGAACATTCACAAGATGTTCCACATTTACAAATCTCACAATTACACTTCATAGTATTAAATTTAAAAAGATTTATTTTTTTCTTTCTTTAACCACTTTTTCTATAATATTAATAAGCTGACTTTCTGTAAGTTTAAGAGTCTTCTTTTTAGATTCCCCCATTCTTTGTTTGTCTATGTTAGAATAAACACCCACAACTTTAGATTTTCTACCATCAAACTCATCTCTATCTTTATGGTCTTCTTCTTCATAATCCTCCTCAATTCCGACCAACTTGCCAGTTTTAGGGTCAATCATATCACCACCCTCATTATCTAATTCTTCTATATCTTCTTTCTCAAGAAGGTCTTTATACTTTGAGGTTGGTGTCCCAAACATTCCTAAGTTTTGGCCGTTTCCCTTAGCCGCTCCCATCGCGAAATTTTCTTTAACCAATTTTTCAATAAGGTTAATTAAATCTGATTCTTTTAGTTTTATCTTTTTCATTTTTTATATTTTTGAAATTGGTTTTATTATTTGTTTCATCTTTTTAATATCCTCTTGGATTAGTCTTTCTTTTTCTTTTTGTGACTCTTCTATATTTTCAGAATCATGTATATGGTCATAATGCATATCGTCTTCTAAATCTTTAATATGTTCTTCACTACCACCATCATGTTTTAAATCATATAGTTCTTTATCGTCATGACCCTCATCTCTACCGTAATTCATTGCTTCATCATGACCAGAATCTTCTTTCATAGCTTTTTTAATTGCCTTATCTTTTGCTGCTAAATAATCATCAGAATCTATATCACCATCACCATCGTGGTCTTTCTTTTTACCTTCCGTGAATTCTAAAGGTGCGGAATAAGCTCCTGCTGATGCTGCTGTAGTTTGTTCTTCCATTTCTTCATCTAATTCTGGGTATGGAAGTGGGTCTTTTAATGAATCAGGATTTTTCATTGCTCTCTGGTCTCTTCCTGATGCAATTGCGTCAGCAGTAATTGTCATGAAGTTACCTAATTTAGTGATAGAGTTTGCTAGTTTTTTTCTAGTGTCACTGTCTTTAATCATATCATAGGCTTTCTTTATACCATTAATGACATTTTCTAACCCTTCACCAGCCGCAACACCACGATTATAACCACCTGTATCAAAACCCTCACCAATTAAAGTGTCAGAATAATCTTTAATATTTAATTTTAGACCTTCACTTACAATAGCTTTCCTAATTAAACCATGACTTTCTTTAATAATTAAATTTATTGTTTTTTCTTTAGATTCTTTTAATTGTAGTAAAAGTCTATCTAGTTGTTCTTCACTTAGGATAACGTTCTGTTTTTTGCCATTCGTGAAAACTTTTTTCCCGTTTCCTGAATGACTCAAACTCTCACTTATTAATTTTTTATTAAATCTCATATCAATTTTTTATTATAAATATTATATATCCTCAAAAGAAGCCCCAGTAGGTGTTATTAAGAACTCAACAAATATATATTCTAACGCTCTGGTTGGTTTTATGTATATTTTACCATTCATTTCGTTTCTATCTATCTCTTGTGGGTCGTTAGAAAGTACAACTCTAAAGTCGGTTAAACCTCTATCTCTTCTAATTGAGTCTAGAATTGGGTTAACTAGGTCTAAGAATTGTTGTCTTACTATCTCATCATTTTGTTCGAATATTAATCTTACCGCTACAGCCGAAATTAACTTTCTTGTTTGTAATAGTAATCTTCTTACATTTACTCTATCCAGAGCTGATTCAGCTATTTGTAAAGTTTTATTACCCCAGATAATTGGACCTGTATCACTAAATGTCGCAATTGGGTTAAGTCTACCAACATAAAGAGTATCTCTTTCATCTAGTGTTAATTTTTTTCTAGCCCTTACCGCTTGTACTAGACCTCTTGTATACCCAGCCGATGCAAACCATGGGAAAGCTATATTGTCGGTTAAAGCTATATTTCTCATAACCTCTGCTGTTGGTGGGATGTATAATTGTTTATTATTAGCTGTATCTCTTA
>MDSV01195215.1_pt1 | contig 20123 bp, 17 predicted proteins | sample 810851 | NCBI WGS metagenome assembly MDSV01 (sample SAMN05326640, study PRJNA326480) | marine metagenome | isolation source: seawater | place: Atlantic Ocean: North East | collected 2012 | reverse complement strand
CGTTGGAGCCGTAGCTGTTTTGTTTTTATTTGTTGTAATGATGCTTAATGTAGCTGAACAAAAACAGTCTTGGTTTATTGGAAAAAAATCAACTCATATACCAACTGGATTAATAGTGAGCGTTTTGATTTTACTTGAATTACTTGTTGTAGTTGGCGGCTGGAAATATAAAGAGGACGTAATGTCGAGTAGCACTTTAGTGCTTTCAGACATTTCGAATACCCACCAAATAGGCCTGGTAATGTACACTGACTATATTTTATATTTTCAATTAGCTGGAATAGTGCTTCTTCTTGCAATGATTGGAGCCATTCTCCTTACTTTTAGGGAAAGAGTTGGCGTAAAAAAACAAAGTTATTTTAATCAAATATCAAGAAATCCATCAACATCAGTGGAGCTCAAAGAGGTAAAATCAAATCAAGGAGTTAAGATAAATGATTGAAATTGGTTTAGGTCATTATTTATCTTTAGGAGCTATAATTTTTTTCTTAGGTGTAATAGGAATCTTTTTAAATCGAAAAAATGTAATAGTTATTCTGATGTCAATAGAGTTGATATTGCTAGCGGTTAACATTAACCTGATCTCATTTTCTATTTTTTCCGGTGATATAATAGGTCAAATTTTTACAATGCTCATATTAACGGTAGCTGCAGCAGAAGCAGCTATAGGTCTAGCTATTATTGTTGTTTATTATAGAAATAGAGGTTCAATTAGAGTTGAAGACATTCACGGCTTGAAAGGGTAAATGGAATACGCCATTATATTTTTACCATTAATTGGATCTCTAATAGGATATTTTGGTAAACACTTAACAAAATATTTTTCAGAAGTTACAACAAGTCTATTAGTAAGTATTTCAGCAATTTTATCAGTTGTAGTTTTTTGGAAAGGCATTCAATATGATATCTACGGCAATTATAAAATTATTGAATGGATAACCTCTGGTGGTTTCAAGGCTAACTGGTCTATAAATATTGATCCTCTTAGCTCGGTTATGTTGGTAGTCGTCACGTTCGTATCGGCATTGGTGCATATCTATTCTATTGGATACATGAGCCATGACCCCCATAAACCAAGGTTTATGTCATACCTATCACTATTTACTTTTTCTATGCTAGCTCTTGTAGTTTCTGATAATTTTTTACAACTATTTTTTGGCTGGGAAGGAGTAGGGTTATGTTCTTATTTACTTATAGGTTTTTGGTATAAAAAAGATACAGCCAATAATGCTGCAATAAAAGCATTTATTGTTAATAGAGTAGGTGACTTTGGACTTGCTATAGCAATTTTTTTAATTTTTTTCTTTTTTGGTACAATTAATTTTGAAGAAGTTTTTCAAGCAACAAGCCAATATAAAGATGAAAAATTAATTTTTTTTGGCTTTGAGACAAATCTAATTACTTTAATTTGCGTGTTTCTTTTTATAGGAGCAATGGGTAAATCTGCTCAATTTTTACTTCATACTTGGTTGCCCGATGCTATGGAAGGACCAACTCCAGTTTCGGCTTTAATTCATGCTGCCACAATGGTTACCGCAGGTGTATTTCTTGTCGTTAGGTGCTCCCCAATATTTGAATATTCACAAGTAGCGTTAAATTTAGTAACTATTGTTGGAATGATTACAGCAATGTTCGCTGCTTCAATTGCTTTAGTTCAAAATGATATAAAAAAAATTGTTGCTTATTCAACCTGTAGTCAACTAGGCTATATGTTTTTTGCTGCAGGTGTTGGAGCTTACCACGTTGCAATGTTTCATTTATTTACACACGCTTTTTTTAAAGCACTATTATTTTTAGGAGCCGGATCTGTAATTCATGCATTTAAAGATGAACAAGATATCAGAAACATGGGTGGAGTAAGAAAAAAACTACCTTTTACATATTTATTTATGTTAGTTGGAACTTTAGCTCTAACTGGTTTTCCTTTTTTATCAGGTTTTTACTCTAAAGACGCAATTATTGAATTTGCATACTTAAAAAATTCACCTTTAGGAAATTATGCAGCTACAATTGGTATTTTAACAGCTTTTTTAACTGCAATTTACTCATGGAGGCTTTTTTTCAAAACTTTTCATGGAACTTATAATAATAAAAAAATTCTGATTAATGAAACACATGAATCACCGATTGTGATGTTAATCCCATTAACAATCTTATGTGTTGGTGCAGTACTTTCAGGATATATTTTTAAAGATTTATTTATAGGTCATCACAGTAACGATTTTTGGCAATCATCAATATTCTTTTTAGATAAGATTAAGCATGAAGCTATTCCATTATGGTTTTTATTGATTACACCTTTTTTGATTTTAATAGCTATCCCTATTTCATTTTATTTGTTTATATTAGATTCTAAAATTCTTGAAAATCTTAAAAAAACTAACTTCCCTCTATATAATTTCTTATTAAACAAATGGTACATAGATGAGTTGTATGAAAAGATTTTCGTAACACCAGCTAAAAAAATTGGTTCTTTTTTTTGGAAAAAAGGCGATATTGGTATCATTGATAAGTTTGGACCTGATGGTATTTCAAAATTGGTAAAAATTATTTCAAATAAAACTGGACGCCTACAGACAGGATTTATTTATGATTATGCTTTTGTGATGCTTTTAGGATTATCAATACTTTTAACCTATCTAATTTTAAAATAAGATGAATTTTCCAATATTATCAACTCTTATATTCTTACCACTAATTAGTTCAATTTTTATTTTTTTATCTAAAAGTAAAACCGGGGACTACAGCGCAATTTATATTTCTTTATTTAGTAGCATTGCAACTTTTTTGTTATCTATATTTTTATGGTATTCTTTGGATATAAACTCTTCAGATTTTCAATTCATTGAAGAACGATCATGGATAAATAATTTTATAAAATTTAAATTAGGTGTAGATGGAATTTCAATATTATTTATTGTTTTAACAGCGTTTATAACACCGATTTGTATAATTTCTTGTATTAATAGTGTGAAAGTAAAAGTCAAAGAGTTTTTAATTGCAATTTTAATTCTAGAAACTTTCATGATTGGAGTTTTCTGCTCGCTCGATTTAGTGATATTTTACTTATTTTTTGAAGCTGGATTAATTCCAATGTTTTTAATAATTGGTGTTTGGGGAGGACCTAAAAGAGTTTACTCAGCTTTTAAATTTTTTCTATTTACGCTTCTCGGTTCAGTTTTAATGTTAATTGCTATAATAGCTATTTATTGGTTAACAGGCACTACTGATATAACTGAGATTTATGAAATAAAGATTCCAAAAGAATATCAAAACTTATTATGGTTAGCGTTTTTGAGTTCTTTTGCAGTCAAAATGCCCATGTGGCCTGTACACACTTGGTTACCAGATGCACACGTTGAAGCGCCGACTGCTGGTTCTGTAATACTTGCTGCAATCTTATTAAAGATGGCTGGATATGGATTTTTAAGATTTTCTATTCCAATGTTTCCGATTGCTTCAGAATTTTTTACTCCATTAATTTATACGCTAAGTATTATTGCGATAATATATACCTCTTTAGTTGCATTAATGCAGGATGACATGAAAAAATTAATTGCATATTCATCGGTTGCACACATGGGATATGTAACTTTAGGAATTTTTACATTAACAAAACAAGGAATTGAAGGAAGTATTTACCAGATGATAAGTCATGGTTTAATTTCCGCAGCACTTTTCTTATGTGTTGGTGTTTTATATGACAAACTACATTCGAGAATGATTAGTTCATACGGTGGATTAGTAAATTATTTACCAAAATACTCTTTCCTGTTTGTAATTTTTGCTTTAGCAGCTCTAGGCCTGCCTGGTACTTCAGGTTTCTTAGGAGAATTTCTCGTCTTAACTGGTGCTTTTCAAAAAAGTTATTTAGCTGCAATGTTAGCTACATTCGGAGTAATTTTAGGTGCTGCTTATATGCTGTGGCTGACTAAGAGAGTAATCTTTGGGGCAGTAAATAATTCTGAAATTAAAAATTTAAGTGATGTTAATAAGTTAGAATTAATTATGCTAGCAACTTTAGCTTTTTTTATAATCTTTTTTGGTTTTTATCCACTTCCTTTGATGGAAACTTTTAGTGTTTCTATTGACAGTTTAATTAACAATTACGAAATAGCACTAATTGCGAATAAAATATGATTAGCAATTTAAACATAATGTTTCCTGAAATTTTTTTATCGCTTTCAATTTTCACTATTCTTATGATTGGAGCGTTTTTAAAAAATAGTTTTAACATTATATTCAATCTTTCCTCACTAATAATGATTACGACAATTGTGATAATTTTAAGCAACTCAAATAATGAAGAAAAAATATTTTTAAACAGTTTTGTTAGAGATGCGTTTTCTAATTATTTTAAAATATTGATACTATTAGCAGCACTCTTTGTACTTAATTCATCTAGAAATTTTATTACCGACAACAAACTAGATAAATTTGAATATCCCATCATAATTCTTTTATCGATTTTAGGAATGTTTTTTATGGTAAGCTCCAATGATTTAATATTATTTTATTTAGGACTAGAGTTACAATCTTTATCACTTTACATTCTAGCAACTATAGATAGAGACAATTTGAGGTCTACAGAATCAGGAATAAAGTATTTTGTTTTGAGCGCATTATCCTCTGGATTGTTATTATATGGCTGTTCATTGCTTTACGGTTTTACTGGTTCAACTAATTTTGATTTAATTGCTAATATGCTCAATAAAGAAAATACTGGCGCAGTTTTTGCAATGGTATTTATATTAGTTGGTTTAGCATTTAAAGTTTCTGCTGTTCCATTTCACATGTGGACACCAGATGTATATGAAGGAGCTCCAACTTCAATAACGAGCTACTTTGCAGTTGTTCCAAAGATTGCTGGCCTAGCTCTTTTGATTAAATTTATGTTTATTCCATTTTCAAATATTTTACTAGAATGGCAAACTATCATAATTTTTATTTCCATAGGCTCTATGATTTTAGGTGCAGTTGCTGCAATGGTTCAAAAAAATATGAAAAGACTTCTTGCCTATAGCTCGATTGGACATATTGGTTACGCTTTAGCTGGAGTTGCAACAGGTGTTGTCTCTGGATATGAAAGTGCAATTATTTATATTACAATTTATGTTATTATGAATATTGGAGCTTTCTCGTGTTTATATTTACTTAAAAAAGATGGTCAATACAAAGAAAGCATTTCAGATTTATCTGGCATATCGAAAAAACATCCACTTTTATCTATCTCATTATTAATAATTTTATTTTCATTAGCAGGTATACCTCCATTAGGCGGTTTTTTTGCCAAATTTTATGTTTTTATGGCTGTAATAGAACAGCAAATGTACACATTAGCTGTAATTGGCCTGCTTACGACAGTTATGTCGGCATTTTATTACCTTAAGATAATTAAAACAATTTATTTTGATGAAAATATTAATACTTTTGAGAAAGTTAAGAATAAAATTGCTCAAATTTCAATATTTGCAAGTTGTGCATTTTTAATAACATTTTTTTTATATCCATCAGTTTTTAATAACATAGTTAATTCGTTGTTTATAAACTAATGAAAATAAAAGTTAAAAGTTTTAAAGTCGTAAAAAGTACAAATGATATTGCTATAAGGCTTATAAAAAAAAACGTAACAGAGCCTATGATGATTTCTACCAGAAAACAAACCCAAGGTAGAGGAAGATACGGGAAAAAATGGATATCCAGAAAAGGAAATTTGTTTTTTTCAATATTTTTTAAATTAGACCAAAAAAAAATAAACTTTAAACAATTTGCAATTTTAAATGCTTATTTATTAAAAAATTTAATTTCAAAAGAAATTTCAAAAAAAATTGATATTAAATGGCCAAATGACTTACTTTTCAAAAAGAAAAAGCTTTGTGGAATATTACAAGAATTAATCAAATTTAATCAATTTGATTATTTAATAGTTGGGATAGGTTTAAATACCAATACCGCACCACAAAACAATAGCTTTCAATCTACTTGCTTAAAAAATATAATAAATAAGAATATTGATAATCGTAAGTTTCTGAGAAAAATTATCAATTTATATGAAAAATTTTTAAATGATACTAAAAAATTATCATTTTCAAAGTTAAAAAGGAAATATAGGTAATTAAGATGAAATATATTGTCGGAGATATTGGTAATACCTCTACTAGGATTTGTTTATTAAATGAAAAGTTTGTAATAACAAAATCATTAATTTTCGATACGAAAAAAATTTTTAACAATAATAATTTAAAGAATATTTTCAAAAGGTTTTTAAAAAAAGAGGTAAGAAATGAAATTATCTTTTCTAGTGTTGTTCCTTTGGCTTATAAAGTGATTAAAAAGTACTTTAAAAGGACTAGATTTAAGATCTTTGAAATTAAGGATTTTGATCTAAAGAATATTATTAAAATTAATTTAAAAAATGTTAAACAACTTGGTTCAGATAGAATTGTTAATGCTGTTGAGGGTAAAAAATTTACAAATTGTTTGATAGTTGATTTTGGAACTGCGACTACTTTTGATATTGTTAATAAAGGAGTTTATGAAGGTGGTGTTATTGCTCCAGGTATAAAATTATCTATGATGAATTTAAGCAAATCAACTGCTTTGTTACCAGTTTTTAAATTAAAAAATAAACAAAAGAGTTATGGTAAAAACACAAAAGATGCATTAAATGCAGGATTTATATGGGGTTATGAAGGTTTAATAAATAATATAATTAATAAAATTACTTTAAATTGGAACATGAGATATAAAATTATACTAACCGGTGGTTATGCTGAATTTTTTAAGAGTAGAATTAAAAAAAAAGCTGTTGTTGATAAAGATATTACGATCAAAGGAATATCTAAAATATATAAAGAACTAATATGAGCAAAGAGGAATTAATTTTTTGTCCATTAGGTGGATCTGGCGAAATAGGCGGTAATATGAATTTGTACGCTTACGGGAAAGAAGACAATCAAAAATGGATTATAGTTGATATGGGGGTTTCTTTCGCAGATGACTCAGTTCCTGGTGTTGATTTAATAATGCCAGATGCCGGATTTATCATTGATAAAAAAGACGATTTATTAGGAATAGTTTTAACACATGCCCATGAAGATCACATAGGGGCGGTAGCTCATATTTGGCCAAATCTGAAATGTAAAATGTATGCTACTCCATTCACGGCAGCATTAATCTACGAAAAGTTTAAAGAAAAAAAGATAGACATTACTTCATATTTAAAAATAGTTCCCTTAAACAGTAAAATAAAGCTTGGAGATTTTGAAATAGATTTTGTAACTCTTACACACTCAATTTTAGAACCTAATGGATTATGTATCAAAACACCTTTAGGAACAGTATTACACACAGGAGATTGGAAGATTGATCCTAATCCTCTTATTGGAAGTCAAATTGATGAGGAAAAATTAAAGTCTATAGGAAATGGTGGGGTTTCAGCAATGATTTGTGACTCTACAAATATTTTTAGCCCGGGAAGAGCAGGATCCGAGTCAGATGTTAGAGATAGCTTAGTAAGAATTATGGAACTTAAAACTAATAGAATACTAGTTACATCATTTGCCTCTAATGTGGCAAGAATGGAGTCAATATTTTATTGTGCCAAAAAAACTGGAAGAAATATTTGTTTAGTTGGTCGTTCGATGCAAAGAATTTACAAAGCTGCAAAAAAATGCGGTTATTTGAAAGGTCTAATTGAACCTTTAGAACCAAGAGACGCAAAAAAAATTCCAAAAAATAAAATTTTATATCTTGCTACTGGGAGTCAAGGTGAACCAATGGGAGCTATGAATAGAATAATTAATGGCATTCATCCAGAAGTATATTTGGAGAGTGAAGATTGCGTTATTTTTTCATCAAAGATAATTCCAGGAAATGAGAAGAAATTATATCATTTACAAAACTTAATAGTAAAAAACAAGATGGAGATGATAAGTGAAGAAAACGCTTTTGTTCATGTATCCGGACATCCTAACAGAGATGATCTTAAAGATATGTATAAATGGGTAAAGCCACAGTGTGTTATTCCAGTACATGGTGAACATCGCCATATGGCAGAACATGTTCTGTTTGCTAAAGAAATGCAAGTTCCGAAATCATTATTGATAGAGAATGGAGATGTTATAAAAATTTTACCTGGAGAAAAACCGCAAATTGTTGATAAAGCCCCGTCTGGTAAAATTTATTTAGATGGAAGTGTTAACGTTGAAACAGACTCTCAATCAATAAAAGACAGAAAAAATTTATCTATTAATGGTTATCTAGAGATTACAATAATTGTATCAAATAATGGAAGTATAAAAAAGCCAGTAATATCTTACAGAGGCTTACCTGAAAAAGATGAAGATAACACTTTTATATTTGATATGGAAGATGAGATATTAAATATCTGTAGAACATTTTCTTTACAAAGTAAGAACCAAGAAAAAAACTTAATTGAAACAATAAAACAAAATTGCCGAAGAATAGTAAGAGATAAAACTGGAAAAAAACCTTTTACAAATATTAATATTGCAAGAATATAATGGGTATAACAGGATCAATAATTGTTTATGTCATGATTTGGTGGGTGGTTTTTTTTTCTGTTCTACCCTTTGGAATTCAATCTAATAAAGAAACTTTCAAAAATAGTATAGAAGGTATAGATCCTGGAGCCCCAAAAAACCCAAAAATAGCTAAAAAATTTTTTATAACAACTATAATTACATCAATACTATTTATTGTGATATATTATTTAGTGATTAATGATTTCTTAAATTTAAGGAATTTCTTAAAATAATGTATTTATCAAAATTATTTATACCAATAACTAAAAATTTACCAGCTGAGGCAAAAATTAAGTCTCATCAATTAATGCTAAGAACAGGAATGATCAAACAATCATCAGCCGGAATTTATTCATGGTTACCACTTGGCTTTAAGATTATGAAAAAAATAGAAAAAATAGTTAGAGAAGAACAAAATATTATTGGTGCTCAAGAGATGTTAATGCCCACTATTCAATCAGCTGATTTATGGAAGGAAAGTGGAAGATACGAGGATTACGGGGAGGAAATGCTTAGAATAAAAGACCGACAAAATCGAGAATTGTTATATGGACCTACAAATGAAGAGTTAATCACTGATATTTTTAGAGCAAGTATGAAGTCATATAAATCACTTCCACAAATTTTATACCATATACAGTGGAAGTTTAGAGATGAAATAAGACCAAGATTTGGAGTGATGAGATGTAGAGAATTTTATATGAAAGACGCTTACTCATTTGATTTAACAGAGCAAGAAGCAAAAAATTCTTATAATAAAATTTTTTATTCTTATATAAGAACTTTTGAACGTCTTGGATTAAAAGCAATTCCAATGGCGGCTGATACAGGACCTATAGGAGGAGATTTATCACATGAGTTTGTAATATTAGCAGATACAGGAGAAAGTCAAATATATGCTGATAAGAAAATTTTTGAAATAGATTTAGATAAATATGATTTTTCTGAGAAGTCATTACAAAAAATGAGAGATGATTTTTCATCTGTGTATGCTGTAACTGATGAAAAATTTAATGAAAAAGATTTTAATCATAAAGTGAAAAAAGAAAATCAAGTAAAAACTAAAGGCATCGAAGTAGGACATATTTTTTATTTTGGAGATAAATATTCGAAACCTCTCAATTGTGTAGTAGACGCTAAGGCAGGGAAAAAAATTGCAGTAAAAATGGGCTCATATGGAATTGGGATTTCAAGACTTGTAGGAGCTGCAATAGAAGCAAACTTTAATAATAATGTTATGAAATGGCCGAAATCTATTTCACCTTACGATGTAGTAATTATTCCAAACATTATTAAAAATAACACTGATAACCTTAAAAAAGCTGAACAAATCTATTTAGATCTTAAAAAACAAAATATTGACGTATTGTTGGATGATGTTGATGAAAATATGTCTAATAAATTTAAAAAGCACGACCTAATTGGTGTTCCTTATCAAATAATTCTTGGTTCAAAAACTGAGGGAGAAAATTTAGAGTTTAAGGAATTAAATTCAAAAAGTGAAATGTTAAACCTAGAACAAATAAAATTAAAATTAAAAAGTTAGTAAATTGTTTACAAAAGCTGAGAGACTTATTTCGTTAAGAAACTTAAAACCCAAAAAAAAAGAAGGGTTTTTAAAAATTATCTCAATTTTCTCATTTTTAGGAATTATGTTAGGTGTAGCTATACTAATAATTGTAATGTCTGTAATGAACGGTTTTAAAACTGATTTAACAAAAAAAATTTTAGGTTTAAATCCTCATATTGTTGTTCAACCAAACGGTTTTATATTGGATGACAATTTTATTCTTCAAATTAAAAATAATTTAAAAGATTTAGATATTAGCAAATCATATTCAGGTGAGGGAATTATAATAAGTAACGAGAAAGCAAAAGGGGTTATTTTTAAGGGAGTAAATAAAGATGAAAAAAAAATTATTGAATTTTTTAATAAAAATATTTCTAATGGAAATTTCAACAATTTTAATTCAAACAAAATTTTAATAGGATCAGAGCTCGCTTTTAACTTAGATTTAAAACTGGGAGATAGCATTAGTTTAATGTCTTCTGCTTTTATTGCTACCCCATTAGGAAATTTACCAAAACAAGAAAATTTTAAGGTAGCAGGTATTTTTAATACTGGTTTTTTAGAATTTGATCAAAATATTGTTTTTTTAAACATCGATGACGCTTTATCGATATTTAATAAAGACAACAAGGATCAAAATATTGAGATATATTTAAAAGATCCTTTAGATGCAGATGAATATAAAAAAGAAATAAGTAAAATTAATCAGAATTATTTTATATATACGTGGACAGATTTAAATAAATCTTTTTTCAGCGCTCTTAAAGTCGAGAGAAATGTAATGTTTATAATACTCTCTTTAATAGTAGTAGTAGCTGCTTTTAATATCATTTCTGGATTAACTATCCTTATAAAAAATAAGACTAAAGAAATTGCAATTTTAAAAACTCTTGGCTTGACAAATAATTCCATCCAGAAGGCATTTTTCTTAACAGGATTTACCATTGGTTTTATAGCTACCACTTTTGGAATATTTTTTGGTATTTTATTTTCTTTGAATATAGAAAAAATAAGAATTTTTTTATCAACAGTTTTTAATTTAAATATTTTTCCATCTGATATTTATTTTTTAGACAAATTGCCAAGTGAAATAAATTCATTGTCAATTTTAATTATTTTTGCAATTTCTTTAGTCATTTCTGCTTTAGCGTCATACTTTCCTGCGATGAGTATCTCAAAAATGAAAACTTTTAGAGCTTTAAAATATGACTAAATTTCTATTAGAGACAAGAGATTTAAAAAAAAGTTATGACCATGTAAATGGGAGAATAACACTTTTTGAAAATTTTAACTTAAAGATAAAACAGGGTGAGCTTGTAGCTTTAGTTGGTCCTTCAGGATCTGGAAAATCTTCTTTATTGCATCTTTTAGCTTTATTAGATGATCCATCTAAAGGAAAAATTTCAATAAATGAATTAGAAACAAAAAATTTATCAGCAATACAAAAAGATGAGTTAAGAAGGAAATACGTATCTATAATATTTCAAGATAACAATTTATTAACAGATTTTACAGCTTTAGAAAATATTATGATGCCTTTAATTATAAAAGGGGAAAAAGAAAAAAATATTCAAGAGAAAGCTAATAAAATTCTAAAAGATGTGAGATTAGAAAATAGATCTAATCATTTTCCACATGAACTTTCTGGTGGTGAACAACAAAGAGTAGCTATTGCAAGAGCTTTAATTTCAGAAACTAAAATTATTTTAGCGGATGAGCCGACCGGTAATTTAGACTTTAAAACATCAAAGGATATATTTTCTCTTTTTTTAAAATTAAAGAAATTAAAAAAAACTATTATTTTTGCAACTCATAATAGAGAACTTGCCAACAGGGCTGATTACAAGTTGTTTATTTCTGATGGTAATATAAAACGAGTAAATGCTCGTAAGTAAAAAAAATTTCAATAATTTAAAAGTTCATACTCAATACTCGATTTGCGAAGGAGCTATCAAGATTGATGATCTGGCTGATTTTTGTAAATCTAATAAAATTAAATGTCTTGGATTGGCAGATAGTTACAATTTGTGTGGAGCGTTAGAATTTTCAGAAAAATTATCTAAAGCAGGAACTCAACCAATTATAGGTACGCAAATAAATATTAGAGCTCATAATATAATCGGGAAAATAACCTTGTATGCCAAATCAGAAGATGGTTATAAAAATCTTACTAAATTGTCATCGACAAGCTATTTAAAAAGCAAAGAATTAGAGGATCCATGCTGTGATATTGATGACTTAATTAATAATAACAAAAATTTAATATTACTAACTGGTAATTACAGAGACTTTTTTGGAAAATTATTTTTTGCTAATAAAATAAAACATTTTCAAAGTTTAATTAAAATATTAAAGGAAAAATTTAAAGATAGAATATATTTTGAAGTACAAAGGCATGATGATATTAATGAAAAAAATTATGAAAATTATATTTTACAGGAATCAAAAAATTTAGGCATACCTTTAATTGCCTCACAAGAAGTTTTTTATCTTAATAAAGAAATGTATGAGGCACATGATGCTTTAAAATGCATAGGGGAAAAAAAATTTGTTGAAGATGCAAATAGATTTAAATACAGCAATCAACACTACTTTAAAAAACATGAAGAGTTACTTAGTTTATACGCAGATATACCCGAAGCATTAGAAAATAATTTTAATTTTCATTTAAGATTTAATTTTAAACCAAAAAAGTCTAAACCTATATTACCCTCAATTGGTAGCGATCAAAGTAACTCGCCCGAACAAGAACTTTCTAAACAAGCTCAAAATGGCTTACAAAGTAGAATTGATAACTTTATTGCTAAAAAAAATCCCTCAAAAACAAAAGAACAATTAAATGATATCTATAAAGACAGACTCTTACATGAAATAAATATTATTAATTCAATGGATTACGCAAGTTATTTTTTAATAGTTTCTGATTACATAAAATGGGCTAAAAAAAATTCTATTCCTGTTGGACCAGGCAGAGGATCTGGAGCTGGATCTTTAGTTGCTTATTGCTTAGATATTACGGATCTTGATCCAATAGAGTATGATTTAATATTTGAGAGGTTTCTTAACCCTGATAGAATATCAATGCCAGACTTTGATATTGATTTTTGTGAAGAAAAAAGAGACCTCGTCTTCGAGTATCTTAAAAATAAATATAAAGATGGAGTAGCACACATTATTACATTTGGTAAATTGAAAGCTAGAATGGTTTTGCGAGATGTTGGAAGAGTTCTTGGATTATCATATGGTCATGTAGATAGAATTTGTAAAATGGTTCCTTTTGACCCTTCAAGACCCCTTACCTTGCAAGAGTCTATTGATAGAGAACCAAGATTTAAAGATGAGGTTAAAAGCAATCCCAAAGTGAAAAAACTTTTAGAGCTCTCTTTAAAACTTGAAGGACTAAATAGAAATATGGCAACACACGCTGCAGGAGTAGTAATCGCTGGAGATAAACTAGCAGAGCAATTTCCTCTTTATGTAGATCGTAGTTCAAACCTTATCTTACCTTCTACTCAATATGACATGTATTCATCAGAAAATGCGGGCTTAGTGAAGTTTGACTTATTAGGCCTCAAAACTCTTACTGTTATAGATAAAACTTTAAAAAGGTTAAAACTTAAAAATATAAGTTTAGATATAAGTAAAATAAATCAAAATGATAAGAAAGTTTTTTCTCTATTATCGACCGGAGAAACAACAGGATTATTTCAGCTTGAAAGCGCTGGTATGAGAGAAGCAATCAAGCAAATGAAACCAAATAGATTTGATGACATCATTGCATTAGTTGCCTTGTATAGACCAGGTCCTATGAGCAATATACCTATTTATAATGATTGTAAGAACGGCATCAAAGAACCAGATTATATTCATCCAACTCTTAAAAAAATCTTAACGCCAACTTATGGAATTATCATTTATCAAGAACAGGTTATGCAGATTGCTCAAACATTAGCAGGATTTACAGCAGGAGAAGCCGACATTTTAAGGCGAGCTATGGGTAAGAAAAAAAAAGCAGAGTTAGATAAACAAAAAGAAAGATTTATTAATGGAGCTATAAAAAATGGAATTACAAAAGACGTAGCAAATTTTGTTTTTACAAAAATTGAACCATTTGCTCAATATGGATTTAATAAAAGTCATGCAGCAGCATATGCATTAATTGCTTACCAAACTGCGTTTTTGAAAACTTACTATAAAGAGGATTTCATAGCTGCTACTATGTCGACAGAATTAACAAATACTTCAAAACTTAGAGAATTTGTTGAAGAATTAAAAAGATTAAAAGTGAATATTATTCGACCATCTATAAATGATTGTTATGCTGAATTTAAAGCAGACAATAATAAGATTTATTATGGTTTAGGTGCTGTTAAAAATGTTGGATTTGAGGCTATTTCAAATATAATTCATGAAAGAGAAAAAAATGGTAAGTTTAAATCTTTAGTTGATTTTATCAATAGAGTGAATCCAAAAGATGTAAATAAACTTCAATTAGAGGGGCTAACAAAGTCCGGTTCTTTTGACGAGTTTGACAAAGACAGAAATAAAATTTTTAATTCTATTCCAAAAATAATTCAACAAATTAAAAATGTAAACGACGATAAACTAAGTAATCAAAAAAGTTTATTTATGGATGAGGAAACATTAGATAAAGAATTTGATTTTGTTAAATCAATCTCTTGGTCAAAAAAAGAATTATTAACAGAGGAATTCAAATCTCTCGGTTTTTATATGTCTGATCATCCACTTGGTGAATATAATGAGATTTTTGAGCACCTTAATATTGTTTCATATAATAAATTCTTAGCCAATAAGGATAACGAGGCTCTTGTTGCAGGGACAATTATGTCGATACAAGAAAAAAAAAGTGCAAAAGGAACTCCATTTGCGATTATAAAATTTAGTGATAGCCAAGGAGAATTTGAATTATTTCTATTTTCTGAAACTTTGATTAAAAATCGAGATAAACTTCGAGAGTCAGAATCATTCGTGATGACTTTACAAAAAGATAGATCATCTAGTTCATCATCTCAAATAAGAGTTAATGTTAGAAAGATACTGAGTTTAGGTGAAATCGTAGAAAAACCTTATAAGCAAGTTACTTTAGAACTTAAAGAAAACTTTAAACTGGATGAATTAAAAGATCTTTTAAATAAAGAGGGAGAAACAGACATAAAACTGGCTCTTAAAGATAAAAATAAAAAGGTATATTACCAACTAGAGAATCCAAGAAAATTTGATATCAATCAGCTCAAAATGTTAAAAAGCAAGGAATACGTGAAAAAAATCATTGTATAGGCAGTTGTTTTTTTTAATTTGTTTGTATATATCAATAAATAATTTCGCACACAGTTTTTAGGGCATTGCCCTCCCGGTCCTAATAAGGAGTAACTGTGGTGGATTAACCGGAAAAAATTATGAACGTACCAAAAATAGATATCAAACAACTACTAGAAGCAGGCGTGCATCTTGGTCATAAAACTTTAAGATGGAATCCAAAAATGAAACAATATATTTTTGGTGAAAAAAATTCTATTCACATTATTGATTTGACCCAAACAGTCGAATTTTTAAAAAGCGCTCTCACACAAGTACACAAAACAATCTCTAGCGGTGGAAAGATGCTTATAGTTTCAACTAAAAAACAAGCTTCTGAACAAGTTAGTGATTTAGCGAAAGATACAGGTCAATATTTTGTTAATTATAGATGGCTTGGTGGAATGCTCACAAATTGGAAAACCATACAAAATTCCATTAAAAGATTAAAAAAATTAGACGAGCAACTTTCAAAAGAAAATGCAGGTTTTACAAAAAAGGAAATGTTGAAGTTCGGCAAAGAAAAGGAAAAATTAAAAAGATCTTTAGGCGGAATATCAGAAATGAAAAAAACTCCTGATCTTATTTTTATTATAGATACAAACATTGAGGCATTAGCAGTTGCAGAAGCCAAAAAACTTGGAATTCCAATAATTGGAATCCTGGATACTAATTCAGATCCAACAGGTATAGACTTTCCAGTTCCAGGGAATGATGATGCAAGACGGTCTATTAATCTTTATTGTGAACTTCTTAAAAATACCATTAAAGATGCTGAAAAATTTATAAAATTATCAGAGCCAAAGGAAGAAAAAAAATCAGATAAAAAAGAACAAAATAAGTCAAATAAAAAATCTGAAAAAAAAAACTAATACTCTTACAAATATAATATATGTCGAATAAAGACTTGCTAGATAATATTAAAAAATTAAGAGAGCTTACAGGCGTCGGTTTTAAAGATTGTAAACTAGCTTTAGATGAAACTAATGGAGACATAGATAAGTCAATTGAATATCTTAGAAAAAAAGGTATCGCCAAAGCTTCAAAAAAGATGAATAGAACTGCCTCAGAAGGTTTGGTTCTAGTAAAAGAAGACAAAGGGGAAATATCAATTATAGAAATAAATAGCGAAACAGATTTTGTAGCAAAAAATAAAGATTTTATTTCTTTTTGTAAAGAAATATCAGAAATTAATTTTTCTTCAAAGGGCGACATTGAGAAAGTTAATGAGTCCAAAATGAAAAATGGATCTTTGGTAAAAGAAAATCTTGTAAATCTTATTGCAAAAATAGGAGAAAAAATAATTATAAGAAGAGCTAAATATTTTGATAACAAAACAGGTACTAATTTTTTCTATGTACACTCAGCATTAGAAAAAAATATTGGCAAAATAATTTCAGCAGTAAAATTGGATGGCATTGTTCCAAACAAAAATTCTTCTATTGGCTCAAAAATTTCTATGCATATCGCTGCCTCAAGTCCATTGTCGATTGATAAAGATGGAATAAAAAAAGATACGATTGATAAGGAATTAGAAATAATTAAAGCAGAAATTACTAATTCGGGAAAACCGGCTGAAATAGCAGAAAAAATTGCAAAAGGTAAAATTTCAAAATTTATCAATGATAATACTTTGTTAAATCAAATCTGGATTATGGATCCAAAAAAAAAAGTTTCTGATATACTTAAAGAAAATAAGGCTGATAATGACTTGAAGATATTAGATTTTATCAGATATAAAGTTGGCGAGGGAGTTTAAAAAAAATGAGTTCAGAGTTTAATGAAAAAATTTATTCTTCAAAAATGGATAAAAGTATTCAATCACTTAAAAAAGATCTCTCAACTTTAAGGACAGGCAGAGCTAATCCAAACATGCTAGATACAATTAAGATTGATGTCTATGGACAACTGATGCCAATAGAGCAATTAGCTACTGTAAGTGTTCCGGAGGCAAGATTGATTTCCGTTCAAGTGTGGGACAAAGCTAATGTCTCTTTGATCGACTCAGCTATTAAAAAATCAGAATTAGGTATTAACCCACAAATTGATGGGCAAATTATAAGACTTAGGGTTCCAGATTTAACCGAGGAACGTAGAAAAGATTTAATAAAAATTTTGAAAAACATGGGGGAAAAAGGAAAAGTTTCTATAAGAAATATCAGAAGAGAAGGAAACGAAGAACTTAAAAAAAAATTAAAAAATAAGAAAATATCAGAGGATGAAAATAAATCTTTTGAAAAAAATATTCAAAAACTTACAGATACAAATATAGAAAGCATTGATAAGATATTATCTGAAAAAGAAAAAGAGATATTACAGATATGAACAAACTCAACCACGTTGCCTTTATCATGGATGGTAATGGAAGGTGGGGAAAGAAAAAAAACAAAGGAAGAAATTTCGGGCATCTAAATGGAGTCAAAACAGTAAAAAAAATAGTAGAAACATCAATAAAGATAAAAATACCTGTTTTGACATTTTACGTATTTTCCACAGAAAATTGGAGAAGGCCTAGATCAGAAATAAATTTTCTATTTAGACTAATTGTTAACTATTTTAAGAAAGAATTAAAGAATGTTGTCTCAAACGGAATAAGGATAAATATCTTAGGAAAAATATCAAAGTTACCTTCACACATTAAATCGTCTTTACGAATAGTAATGAATTCAACAAAAAAAAATAAAAAAATTATTGTAAATTTGGCTATAAATTATGGGTCTAAGGATGAAATTGTTGAAGCAGTAAACAAAGTTAAAGGAAAAATTAATAAGAATTTATTAGAAAAAAACTTATATACAAAAAAACTTCCAGATCCAGACATCTTAATTAGAACTGGTGGGCATAAAAGATTAAGTAATTTTATGTTATGGCAACTTGCCTATACAGAAATTTACTTTCTCGATAAGCTATGGCCTGATTTTGACTCAAAAGATTTGAGGAAAGTAGTCAGTAATTTCAAAAAAGTTAAAAGAAACTTCGGATCTATTTAAATGTCAGAAAATTTAAAAAAAAGATTTTTCACATCATTAGCATTATTAATCTTGGTGTATTTAATGAGCAAAAATAATTATTTATTAGGATATTTTATAATGATTATTGGAGTGATATCTATTTTAGAATTTTTTCATATTACCTTCAAAATTTTTAAAAATAATAAAACAGGATTTATACTTATTAATACGTTTTTTATTTTTTATATTTTTGGTTTATGCGCATTATTTTTATCCTTTTCATTTTATGCACATTTAAAAATTATTCTATTTGTAATTTTAATTACTTGTATAGCCTCTGATATTGGTGGTTATGTTGTTGGAAAAATTTTAAAGGGAAAAAAATTGACTAAAATTAGTCCTAATAAAACAATATCAGGCGCAATAGGTTCAATAGTTTTTTCATCAACTTTAATTTCTTTAATGTTATTCTTTATAACTAAAACATATGATCCTTTTATTTTAATTATAGGTTGTTTTATTTCTGTAGCCTGTCAGGTAGGTGATTTATTAATTTCTTCATTAAAAAGAAAGTCAAGGATGAAAGATACTGGAAATATACTTCCTGGCCACGGCGGTATATTGGATAGAGTTGATGGTATCATATTAGGTTTACCAGTTGGTTTATTAGCACTAACAATATTTTATTAAATGAAAAAATTTATTTCTATTCTAGGTTCTACAGGTTCAATTGGATTAAATGTGTTAAATATTTTAAGTAAAAAAAAAGATTTATTTAAAATAAATATTTTAGTCGCAGATAAAAATTATAAACAAATTTGTCATCAAATAAGAACATTTAAACCGAAGATTTTTATAATAAACAATCCAAAAGTATTTATTAAAGTTAGAAAAAAATTTCAAAAATTCAATGTGAAAATATTTAATAATATAAATTTTGAAAAAAAATATCACCAAAAATCAGATATATCTATATCAGCGATACCTGGAATTGCAGGTTTGTATCCTACGGTAGAAATTGTAAAAAACAGTAAAAAGGTTTTAATAGCAAATAAAGAATCAGTAGTTTGTGGATGGGATATTATAAAAAGATATGCCTTAAAATATAAAACTAAAATTATTCCTGTAGACTCCGAGCACTTTTCAATTATGCAATTATTAAAAGATCAAAAACTAAGTGATATAAAAAAGATTTACCTAACAGCGTCAGGCGGGCCTTTTTTGAATCATAATATTTCACAACTTAAAAAAATTAAGCCTACCCATGCAATTAGACACCCAAAATGGAAAATGGGGAAAAAAATTTCAGTAGACTCAGCAACATTAATGAACAAGATGCTAGAAATAGTAGAAGCAAATAAACTTTTTCTAATTGGTTTTGACAAAATTGATATAGTTATACATCCTGAGTCTTTAGTCCATGCTATCATTGAACTTAAAAATGGACTTTTTAAATTTATATATCATGAAACAACAATGTTAATTCCTTTAGCAAACGCAATATTTGATAGCAAACTAGACATTTCAGATTTTATAAAACCTAATTTGAACAATAAGAAATTATTTTTTTTTAAAAACTTAAATTTTGTCAATGTAGATAAAAAAAAATTTCCAATTATAAAATTGAAAAAAAGGTTAAACGAGTATCATTCCACACCAATAATTATCAATGCGGCTAATGAAATATTAGTTGATCAATTTTTAAAGAAAAAAATAAGCTTTATCTCCTTTTCTGGGCGG
>MDSV01226665.1_pt1 | contig 20124 bp, 15 predicted proteins | sample 810851 | NCBI WGS metagenome assembly MDSV01 (sample SAMN05326640, study PRJNA326480) | marine metagenome | isolation source: seawater | place: Atlantic Ocean: North East | collected 2012 | reverse complement strand
TAAATTGGTCGGGATGGCCGGATTTGAACCGACGACCACCTCACCCCCAGCGAGGTGCGCTACCAGGCTGCGCTACATCCCGAAAAAATAGAAATAAGCTTTATACTAGACTATAAATTCTCTATTTCAGTAATATTGAAATCAAGAATAATTATAAATCAATCTTATGCGCTATAAATAAACATATCTATAAAAATAGTAGACATGGGCGTAAAATGGGGTAGAATGCTTTGAAATTAAACAAAGCGGGCATTAATTAAACATATAAGAAATATATACGCTCAATTTTTTTAACTAATTTATGATTACAATATAGAATTAATATATTATAGTAGTCTATGAAATAACCAGTTTTTATTAAGGTGAGATAACAAAATGGCAAAATTGAAATTAACATTTAAAAATTTTCTAGTTCTAACCCTTGCGTTTTTTGGGAATGTTTTAAACGCACAAGAAGCTACCTCCACAGATACAGACCAGGATGCAAAGCCTAAATCTGGTGGTGAAGAAGCTGCTAAAGAAGCTAGCGGCTCACTTAGTGCTGGGGCTATTGCTGCTGCCGTTGCTGCTGCCGCTGCCATTGCTGCTGCTATTGATTCTGGTGACGGAGGCGGAGCTGCACCTGCACCTGCACCAACACCTGCACCAACACCTGCACCAACACCTGCACCAACACCTGCACCTACACCAGCGCCTACTGAAACATACACTTACTATGTAGATAATTTCGTTAATGTAAATACAACGACAGCTACTGAAACAACAACTAATACACTTACAAATGAGTTTAGACCTGGAGTTAACACTAGTACTAACACAAACACCACTACTAATACATTGACTAAGTATAATCAGTTAGTCACTACTAACACATCAACATCTACATCAACTAATACAAGTACAAATACAGCTACTAATACTTCAACTACAACACAAACTTTCTTAGACGGAGAAGGAAATCCAACTGGAGATGGTTCAGGTACTCTTGGCAACTATGTTCAAGATATCACGCTTGGTGGTGGATCATTTGGTGGAACAGATGGTACTGGTAACGTTGACGGCCAGAACTTTAATCCAGGCCAAGATATGCCTTTATTTGTCTTAGAATACGACATTCTCAATGATCAATATGATGCAGAGGGTGCATTCCTTGGATCTACTGAAAACGGTCGTCCTGGTGGACTCAAAATTGAAATTGAGCAAACCTATGACATGGATTTAGATCGAGTTTATGGAACTGGAAATGTTGACGACGGCTTCGACGTTCGTGATCCAACTGGCCAAGGCTCAAAAGAAATTGAGCTAGATTTTGTTCAAACTATGGATATAGTTCAAGATATTACTGTTGAAGTTGAGCAGATACAGGACTTCACTCAAGTTCAAGAGATTCAACAAACGATTAATCAACCTATTGCTGCTACAGCAACAAAGCTAGCTGATTAATCAAGTTTAAGTCTTTTCAAAAAACCACATCTTATGATGTGGTTTTTTTTAACAAAGATTATGTTGCTGTTAGATAAGCCTAACTTTGTCAATTAAAAACTTCTAAACCAGAACTTTAATAACTGTAGATCAAGATAATAATCGGCCTGCAAAAAATCTACCGCCCCTTATTATCAAGAATTAGAATTTATAGTAATAGTCTATATTAACTGATCGAAGTCTTGGATGCAGATTCTGACGAACCTTAAGAACTCTTCCTGTTTCATTATCGACATAGAAATCATTAACCTCTTTCCAGGCAATGGACTCAATCTCAGAAAACTGCTTAATCAATGTTGCTTGTTTTTCTTTACCAAGCATCATAATGCTTTCACTGCTAGTTAGATAACTTGATTTAAGGGTAGCATTCAAGAAGTCAGGATTATACAAATCAATTGTCTCAAAATAGCTATCAGTAACTTTTTCTGAAATAAAAATTGAAGTAATTTTAGATAAATATGAATTTGAATTTTTTGATTCCTGCGCTTCTAATAATACTGGATCCGCAGGATTTCTTATTTCAAAATCATGCTTTAATCCAGCAGTTTTTATCACGCGGCCATTTTTTGTAAAGATTTTCACATTATCAAGACCAACCCATTCATATATATCCCCTTCTACATATGCAAGAATCAAAATTGAGTGAGGACCTCGATCAAATTGAACCTTAGCAAAACTGAACTCATATTCGTCATAGGTATCATCAGTAATTTCGTATTCAGGAAACCCAAAAAGGACATTATTAACCTCCGAAAAATTTTGAGCGTAAGTTATTGGAAGATTTCCACAAGATGAAATCAAAAACATTATAAAAAAAACATATTTAATCATATATATCACCCCAATCTTTTAATATATTATTTTTATTTGCAGCATAAGTGGTGCTCCAAAGGTCATTTGCATGAACTAGGGTTTGCGCACCATCCCTTGTAAGAGGCCTTAGCCCAAAACCCGTCATACCTCTTGAGTATTTTTCAAAGAACATTTGAATGGGTAAGTTAAAGAAAAATCCTTTATCAAAACTGCCTTCACCAAACTCTTCTTTGCTGATATCTGTTAAAGAGAAGAAAATACCCATATTAGCTCCACTTCTAAACTCTCTTGAAAAAGTAAAAGAAAATCCTGAATCTTCTGCTAAAAACCTTCCTGCTCTTACATGTGCTAGGACCCTAGTATTTGGTTCTCTATAATAAAAGTTAAAATGTCCAGTTGTTGTTTGATATCTCCTTGTGCTTAAAAGTTGTCTATATGCTCTTTGTTTAACTCGCCAAAGCTCAGCACCCACTGCAACCGAACCTTCAAATGGCCTCCACATTACCTCACCTCCAACACCCATAAACATAGGCTCCAAAATTCCACCAGATATTTTTGCATAAAGGTCTTTTCTTGGATTCATGAAATAGTTTCCTTGAAGCCTTGTTATATTAAATTTATTACTTTGTTGAAGATATTTAACAATGTCTGTACGAACATGAGGCAGAATACTATCTGAAGCAAGTTTTAGCCCTCCAAAAGTATCATAAATACCTATACCTGTAATAGCGAGAATACTTATGTTCCTTCTTAGGATCACCTCAGTGTGAGCAGATAATGCAATCTCACCAAAATAAAAGCCATCAGGGCCTCCAATCTGACTTCGAATAGCAGGTGCAAATTTATTCATAATAATTGGAAATTTAATGCCTGGAATATATTCATATTTTTTAAAAGCATCTGGATCATCTTTGATAACCTCTACAGACTGCTCTAAAACATTGGGAAGCTTGTATGCATCATATTTAATAAAATCCTCTCTAGGAACAATAACTGTATACATTTGCTGATCTGCATTTAGATTAGTAAGAGAAAATTTCTTTACAGACTGTGGAGAAATATCATCAAGAATTCTAGATATTCTTCCAACAGCAATTGGCTGACTTAAGTATCTATTTTGTGCGTATGCAATCTTCAGCGTTTGCGTTTTCTCTTCAAGATTTGCGTATTGCAGATAAATATTCTCATCTGCCATAAATTTTAACGAAGTTCTATATAAATTCTCTTTTTTTTGGCTATTGACAAATTGGTATACTTCTTTGTTAGGAATTTCCTTTCGAGGATCTCTTTTTTTAATATATGGGTCTTTGCCACCATAAAGTCCAGCTATTGAAAATCCAAAATTTAATTCATTGCCACGAATATATCCCAACTTAATATGAAAATTTTCTGTAACTGGATATAAAAAATTTATATTAACCCTGCTGCTTTGGGCGACTGGTAAGTATCCCTCGAATCTATCCAATACATATTGACCATTTTGAAATTCATCCGAATATTTTCCATATTCATTTCCATCATACTCAAGCTTTAATCTCAGACCCTTCATCTTTGGCAAAAATACTTCTATTCCACCGAAGAGACTAGCTGTAGCGCCTGAAAAGAAAGTAGCATAATTAATTTCTCCACCTTGAGTATTCCCTCTGGTATCTCTATCTCTAGTTTTAAAACGGTCATGAAGATAAGCAAATGGATTCTTGACCCTATTTTTTCCGATTACGCCCCATCCCATTCCAACTGTGAAATCAATATTTCCTACCATTTTAGAAGCCACTATAAACTCAGAAGCAAAAAGAGATGATCCTCCAAGATCCCTAAAGCCAATTGCAATGGCAGGCATATATTTTTTCTCTTTAATTAGCCTTATCTTTGCATCAAAACTTTTATCTTTATAAGACTGTGATCCACTAAACTCACGACTTTCACTGTAAAGCTTATTGTTAACATCTGTATATTGATAAGAGGCTTCAAGCCAATCAAATGGATATCCTACGAATGAACCTCTTAAATACGGTTCTAAATGAGACCAAGTAAACACTAAAGAGCCCTCTGGGTATAGACGGGCTGTTGGCATCATAATTAAGCCAGTGGTTCCATAGTTCGACATGCTTGGGTTTTTATGATTTGGATAGATATAATCTTTAACTTGAGCATTAATATCTATTGCAATAGCCAAAATAATGAGGAAAAAGGAAGCCCTCATATCCAAGGTACTCCTAGTCTTGAATTGCTGCTAATGAAGCTGCTGTAACAGAAAGACTGGCTATAATAGGCGAAACAGTTTCAACTAAGGCTATAGTATCCATAGGGCGAGCTTTTCTAGGAATAATGATAGTAGATCCGGGAAGAATATTGTTTTTTGAAAAAGGCCCTCGCTCTAAAATACTCATACTAACCGGAGAAGACTTACCATTTGGCAATATAATATAAATTCTTCTTTTGTCTGCTTCCTTTTGGAATCCACCAGCAAATTTTATATAGTCATTTGAACGAAGTGATTCTGAATATGGAACAGTAACAGGGTTTAATACCTGACCAACTATAGTGACAGTATTTTGAATTGGAGGCATATAAATTACATCGCCAGCCTCAAGTGTAAGATCTTGAATTGGAGATCTAGAAATAAGATTTGGATTCAGTTCAGCAACTAATCTACCAGATGGCTCGGCATCCTCAATATCTGACATCAATGAAACTAACCCAATTAAATCGGTTGAATTCTGTTGAAGATAGCCACTTGCGACTGCAGAAGCTAAAATTTGCGATAGCTCAGCTTCAGCTCTTTTTAAAGCTTTAGCCTCAGCTTTCTTAATAGAGTCTCTACTTAATATTCCTCCAAGTGGATAAGCAAATGATGTTAAGCCACCGGCACGTTCATATACTTCAGATAATCTTGTTCCCTTAGAAATTTGATATGTTCCAGGATTTTCAAACTCACCTAGCAGTTGAACATAACCAAAATCTGTTGATGAGTTTTTTAATTGAGGTTTTAGAAAAATTAGATCCTTAGTTGTTGAGAGATTACCACTAGGAACATTTCTAAATAAGTTTGGCCTAGTTCCAACTTCAAAAACAGGTGTTTGATCATAGTTTGGATGCAAAAATCCACCTGCAATATAAAATAGGCTCAACGCATCTAAATCTTGAGCTACGGGGTATATTCCAGGAAATCTGACATTCCCTGTAACTGGTATAGCTGTAACAAGAGAAATTGGAAGTAGATCAGGATGATTTTGAAATGTAGGAGTGCATTCTTGATTGCTTTTATATGAAAAAACTTTAGTCTTTTCATATATAGATTGAACGACATTTTTTCCATTCAATGCATCAAGCGCATAAAGGCAATTGTTAGCATTAGAAAAAGAGCTATCTTGATTGGTTGTCATAGCAGATGTTGAAGATATATTTACACCCTTATTTTGTGCAAGACTTGAAAGATTTTCTTTTTTAGCTAAGTCACGTGATGGAACATTTAAAGCCTTCTTCTCAAAGTATGAAGAAATAGCATTTGATTGCATGAATTTAACATCTTGTTGTGAAAGGAAATGGACCTGATCACCAGAATTTAGAGATATTCCGTTAATCAAAGATTGATTTGTAAGACTAAATCCTACGTAGCTATAAGATTTTGAAGCAAAATTTAATCTTTTAATCACTGCAAATCCCGTATAAGTATTTTCCAATAAGTCTGATTCTAATTGAACAAGATTTCCTAGGACTAGGTCATCACTATGGGGGAAATCTCTTGGATTCCTGATAGCACCATTTAAAGAAACATAGTTAATTATTTGCCCATTAGAAGCATTTACTTTAATAACATCACCATTTTTTATTTTAAAGTTTTTTGCATTTACCGGATTCAAAATTGTTTTTTGACCAGACTCAAGCGTTCTAGTAACTGCAATGCTTTTTCTGTCCGCAAATGGAGAAAAACCAAGAGCAAATGAAATAATATCTTCCAATGTTTCGCTTTCTTTGAACTCATATACTGCAGGTCTAATGACTTCGCCATATATAGATACACTTTTAGTCAATCCACCAACAAGCATGGTATCACCGTCTTGCAAAACCGTATCTAGCTTTGAAGAGTCCCCTTTTATGAGAAGATCATAAAAATCTACTCTAGAATATTCGATGCCGTTTCGAAGAAGAGCCACCTCTCTTAGTGATGAATTTTCTAAGATGCCTCCAGCAGAAATAAGTGCATTTAAAGGCGTACTAAATGTATTCAACGCAAATGTTCCAGGAGTTCTAATATTACCCAATAAAAAAATTTGCTTTGATCTAATTTCTTTCAACGAAACAATTGCTTCTGTTCCAAAATACTGAGCATCTAATAGCTCCTTAACTTGGTTTATAGCCTCAGAGAACGGCAATCCTGCCATCACTATTGACCCTAAGCCCTCAATTAAAATTGATCCTTCGTTGTTAACAATGTACTCCTCATTTGAATCTAGGCCACCATAAAGATAAATATTTAAAATATCTCCAATTTTAATAATGTAATCTTTAGAAATTGGCAAGCTATCATAGAAATTAAATTCATTTGAGTAGCCTGAAAATATTTCTTGGCCAAATAATTTCAAATCATCCTCAGAAGTTATGTCGGGAAGAAAATTTTGATAGTTTCTATAAGTATCAATTAAAAAGCATGCTCTAGAGTCTTTTGAGCACAATTTTACTGCAAGCGCCATCCTTTCTTTATTTAAATTAGCTCTAGTAACATTCTCCATCTCATCCGTTTCTGATGATGATAATTGCTTGTAAATGTTACTTAATTCATTTTGCACAAAGGATTTATAACCTTGTTCTGTGGAGACTCCTGCACCCTGATTTTTGTCAGCTTCTAATATTTCAAGAAGTTCCTGATTATTTAACTGATCATCTTGTGCAAAAATACTGAATGCAGAAAATAATGAAACAGTAAGAAATGTAGTAAATAAGATATTTTTCATAACTTTTGAGACTCAATTTTAAAATTAATTATACACTTATTAAGATAGTTATTATTCTTAACTTAATTTTAAATACTATGAATATTAAGACATTTTAATTTAAAAATAGTTCTTAAAATTCAACTATTAATTAACAGCATGAACTTAAAAGTTGATAAAATACTTAATAATAAAAAATTGTAAATCGTTAAAATTTCTTTATGGCATTCAAAACGAAATGGTATTTAAATAACACAATTTGTGAATTAGTTCCGTTAAAGCATGGTGATAATAGAGGGTTTCTTTCTGAAACTTTCAAAGTAAGCTATTTAAAGGAACTAAATATTCTAGATCAATTTGTTCAAGATAATCATTCTTTGTCACAAGATAAATTCACCTTTAGAGGAATGCATTTTCAAAGACCTCCGTATGACCAAGCAAAGTTAGTTAGAGTCTTAAAAGGTAAAATCTTAGATATTTTTGTAGACCTTAGACAAAGTTCCCCCTCATACCTGAAGCATGGCATGATAGAAATTTCGGAAGAAAAATTTAATCAAGTATATATTCCATCTGGTTTTGCTCATGGATTTTTAACATTGGAAGAGAATTGTGAAATTTTTTATAAGACTTCTAATTATTATAGCTTTGAACACGATGTCTCATTGGCTTACTTTGATAAAAAATTAAAAATTAAGCTGCCCTGCTCGCATAACGAAATGACTATGTCTAATAAAGATATCAATGCAAGTATGCTCGATGACATTGGTGAGGTATTTAAATGAAAATTCTTGTAACTGGTGGATTAGGTTTTATTGGTTCTGCATTAATAAGATCTTTGCTAAGTGACAAAAATAATCAGATTTTAAATATAGATAAATGTTCTTATGCTTCAATGCCTGAAGCCATAGAGGGAAAGGAAGATCTTCCAAACTACTCTTTTAAAAAAATTGATATTGCTAAGACTGAAAAATTAGATTCTGCAATCAAAGATTTTGCTCCAGATAAAATTTTTCATCTAGCTGCTGAAAGCCACGTTGATAGGTCAATCAGCGGACCTGGAGAGTTTTTAAATACAAATATCCTTGGAACATTCAATATCCTTGAATCCATAAGAAGAAATCTGAGCAAGCTCCCAAAAAATTTTATCCTAATCCATGTATCTACAGATGAGGTTTATGGAAGCCTTCAGTTTGATGATACTCTTTTTTCTGAATCTTCTACCTATGCTCCCAACTCACCATACTCAGCCTCAAAAGCAAGCTCAGACCTTTTAGTAAGGGCTTGGAATAAAACTTATGGTATAAGGGTAGCAATTACAAATTGTTCAAATAATTACGGTCCGTGGCAAAATCCAGAAAAATTAATTCCTAAAACAATTTTTAATGCTCTGAATAACAAGCCTATTCCAATTTATGGAAAAGGAATCAACATTAGAGATTGGCTTCATGTATCTGATCATGTGGATGCTCTTATTAAAATTTCTGCTACTCAAGAAAACTATACTAAATTCAACATAGGTGGAAACCAAGAGATGACAAATATAGATTTAGTTAAGGCTATTTGCTCCCATTTAGATAATAAAATTCCAATAACAACTCGATACGCTGATTTAATTTCTTATGTTGAAGATAGATTGGGGCACGACTTAAGGTATGCAATTGATGCATCAAAATTAGAGAAAGATCTTGGCTTTAAACCAAAATATTTACTTGGAGAAGGAATCAAAGAAACTGTAGATTGGTACATAGATAATTTAGATTGGGTTAAGTCTAAGGTTGGTTGAAAATATTGAATATTTTAATTTTGGGAGGCTCAGGACAGTTAGGACAGGCCGTCAATAGAGAGCTTAAAGATGATTTTAAAGTAGTTTGCTTAAGTAAATCCCAATTATCAATAACTAATAAATCAGCAGTTGAAGCTGCTATAAATAAATTTAAGCCTCAATTTATTATTAATTGCTCAGCTTATACTAAGGTCGAATTAGCGGAAATAGAAAGTGAAAAAGCATATGCTATAAATTACGAGGGTGTTAAAAATTTAACTAAAGTTGCAAAATTAAATAAAGCTGCTTTAATTCATTTTTCTACTGACTATGTTTATGATGGTAAAAAAAAATCTGCATATATAGAAACAGATAAAGCTAGCCCAATAAATCAGTATGGTTTTTCAAAATTAAAAGGTGAAAACTATATTACAAAAAATTCCAACTATTTTTTTATTTTTAGGATCTCAGGTGTTTTTAGTCACAATGGTGAGAATTTTGTAAAGTCAATGATGAGACTTAAAGACAGAGATGAGCTAGCAATAGTAAGCGATCAAATCATGAAGCCGTCTAGCGCTAAATTTATAGCAAATTTTTTGAGAATTAATCTATTAAAAAATAACTTCACCGAAGAGAATTCGGGTTTATACAATCTACCTTCACAAGGATCTGAAATTTCATGGCATGACTTTGCAAAATTAATTTTTCAAGAAATGCTTGCACAAAAATTAATTATAAAAACACCTAAGGTTACTCCTATTCTTACTAAAGATTATAAAAGTTCCGTTTCAAGGCCTAAATTTTCTGTATTATCTGGTGACAAAGTTCAAGAAAAATTTATACTTCGCAATGCAGATTATAAAAAAAATCTTAAGTCAGAAATTAATATGATATATCAATCGTTATGAAAGGATTAATACTAGCTGGTGGTCTTGGCACGAGGCTTCATCCTTCAACAATAAGTGTTTCAAAACAATTGCTTCCAATATATGACAAACCCTTAATTTTTTTTCCGTTATCGACACTTATGTCTGCGGGTATTAGAGAAATCCTTATTATTTCAACTGATGAGTGCATCCCCCTTTATCAAAAGCTATTTGGCGATGGAAAAAGAATTGGAATAAATATATCCTATGCTAGCCAAAATGAGCCTAAAGGCATTGCTGAAGCATTTATCATAGGAAGAAAATTCATAGGTAACTCGTGCTCAACTTTAATTCTTGGAGATAATATATTTCATGGTACTGATTTAAAAACACAACTTGCTAATATTGTTAAAAGCAAAATTTCAGGAGCAAAAGTTTTTGCTTATAAAGTCTCTGACCCAGAAAGATATGGTGTAGTAGAGTTTTGCAAAAATTTCAAGGTGTTATCTATAGAAGAAAAACCAGAAAAACCAAAATCAAAATTTGCTCTAACTGGGCTTTACTCCTATGATTCGCATGCTTCAGATTTAGCAAGCACCCTCAAACCTTCAGCTAGAGGAGAGTTAGAAATAACAGATCTTAACAACCTATATTTGATGAATGGCTCTCTTGATGCAAAAGTTATGGGCTCAGGTGATGCGTGGTTAGATGCGGGTACGCCCGACTCGCTTTTGGAAGCAGCACATTTTGTGCAAACTATTCAACACAGTCAATCTATCCAAATTGGTTGCCCTGAGGCAATAGCGCTTGAGCAAAACTTTATTTCAAAAGAGGAATTTGAAAGAATTTTACTAACTGCTCCAAAAAATAAATATGGTGATTATCTTCGTTCTATGTTGGCTGAATTATAATTTCTTTCAGCAATATAAGAAAAACAAATTAGGAATGGAAGAAATAAAGTAAAACGATATCTTACAAATGTTCCTATATTTTCTGCTAGGTATGAATAAACAAATAGTCCCAAACCTAGGCATGCTAATAGAAAAATTAGTTCTTGATCGTGAGCTCTATAATATTTTTTAGTAAAATAAAATAAGCCGTATAACAATCCAATACTTTCAAAAAATTGTAATATACTTAAAGGGCTTGTCCACTGCCAAGGTAATGGCATGAAAATAAAAACTGGGAGATTGGTTAGCCCATACCAAATAAAACTAAAAATTGAGTTTATCTCTACCAAAGAAACATCCCCAGTTTTGCCCCATTGAATATACCCACCTTCAAAATTTTCTGCAACGAAACCGACTTTATAATAATTTAACCACAGAAGAAAAGTTTCTTGAAAGATCACCAAAACCAAAAACCCTAAAATTGCCATTAGAAGCATTCCGAATAAACTTTTATGAGCTCGAAATATAACTCTTCCCAAAAGGTATATTGAAATAAATGCAAACATTTGAATTTTCAGAAAATATATAGGATATAGAAATAAAATTCCAAATATATATTTGCCCCTAGCAAGGTAAAGCAAAGACAATATTGATAAAGATAATATCAAGAAATCACGCAAACCAATTGAAGCATATAAAACAAAACTAGGAATAAGAAAAAATACTAAAAGTTTTTTTTCATCAAAAAAACGTAAAAGCCACAGAAACAAGATAAATGAAAAGAATTTATTTGCAAAACCTACTGAGGTAACTGTCATAAATGTTGGAAGAGGAACTAAACCAAGAATCTTTCCTGTAATAGTAATTTCTGAAATTGTACCTCGAAGCCTTTCTGTCGCTGCAACGTAATCAACAGATTCTCCAGTTGCCTTAAGAGCAGTAAGCTCCTCAAAATATGCAAACTGATCACCAAATAAATATGGTGAAAAAAGAAAGTAATTAGCTAAAAGTGGAGTAATTGAAAGAAATAGCCAAACCCACAATGATAAGGGTGATAGCCATTTTAGCTGATAGGCTAAAACTATACAGAACCCCAGAAAAGAAAAATTTGCTAGCTCATATATGTAAAAATGGAATGAGTCGCCATAATTATAGTAAGTGGAATAATCATTTACCATAAATCATCTTTATTCTTCTTAAAGAATTCAAACAACATTCCTAAAAAACTAAATATAATCAAATTCGACAATAAGATGAATAAAGCGTTTGGACTGATGGGATATGGAGAAGATCTAGGCGCATCTAGTACGGAAATAAAATAAGGAAGATCGTTATCCAATGTGGCTATCTTGTAATATTCAGAATTAATCCTATCTGAGAAAGCACTTGTCATAGAGAGATTTTTTAATGATGCAAGATCTCTTGTTAATGCTACAATATTGGCTCTAGATTTTTTTATCTCAAAATTTTTAGCTACTAAATCACCTGTTCTTATAACATCATCTAAGAAATTTACTGCAAAATCTGTATTTGAAGAATACATATGAACCATGACTTCGTACCCATACAAATCCGTATCTATCTTTACCGAATTACGGATGTAAGTCTGTAAATCATGATATGTATAGTACATAGGAAGCTCATATCCGCCGATCCAACTCATCAATCGATCTAGAAATTTATGGTCTTGGCTAATTTTATTAAGGTCTTTATTTCCTGAATCAGAATTAAAGATTTTAAGGCCCCATTCATCCCACAGCATCATTGCTGTATCTGCAGATCTAACGGACGAAGAAAATTTTGTATCATGCTTCGCTCCTTGTGTGGAGCCGGCAGTGGATAAGAGTTGAGCAAATTGAGAGGAAGATATCTGGTTTTGAGGCTGTTGATTGACAGGCAATACAACAGAAGTAATGTGAAAAACAGGAGTAGAATTAAATAAAACAAAGGTCGAAAATAAGATTGAAAAGAGTCCCATTATTAGTACAGTTTTAGTAAAACAATACTCTAAAACAAACTGCTTAACGTTGGCTGAATACTCTATTGCAATTTGTTTAATATTCTTTATGTTTATATCCATGCTAATCACATTGTTTAATTAATAATATTATAGTATTCCGTAGAAAAAAATGTGTACTCATCAATCGTTTATTTTCTTGAATTTTCAAGCCAGCTTTGAAACATTAAAATACTCCAAAGTCTATTGGTCCAGTTTCTTTTTGAGGTTAAATGTTCGTTCCAAATTCTCTGAATGTAATCTTTTTGTAAATATCCCTCTGATTCTATTCTTGATGGCTCTATCAAGGCCTCTGCCCAATCTCGTAATGGTCCACGTAACCAATCAGCCAATGGAATGCTGAAACCTGCTTTAGGTCTTTCTATTAATTTTTTCGGAACGGACTTATAAAGTATATTTCTTAAGAGACTTTTCCCTGTTGTTCCTTGAATCTTCATATTAATTGGTGTTTTCCAGGCAAGCTCTACAATTTTATGATCTAAAAAAGGAACTCTTGTTTCCAAACTAACGCTCATTGCAGCTCTGTCAACTTTGCATAAGATATCATCAGTGAGATAAGTGAGAATGTCTCGATACATCATTCTGGAGGAGGGATCATCCATATTGTTACAAGGCAATGGATCATTAATAAATAAGTTACTTTCTTCAACATCTTGCTTTACTAATAAATCAACCTCAGGCTCAATAATTAAGCTTAAATACAAATCATCTATTGATTGAACATTTTGTAATCTTATCGAAGTTTTATGAACTTTATCTCCTAATTGAATGAAGGGAGAATTCATGAATTTGCTAGCTATATAATTTGTATTATCCCAAATGGATGGTGGAATCTTTAGTAATGAGGAACCAAGGGCTCTTCTAGCTATAAAAGGGAGCCAGTTAATTTTCTTCCATAATAACGGAGCTGTTATATGTCTATTGTAGCCCCCAAATAACTCATCTCCAGCATCACCAGAAAGAGCAACTGTAACATCTTGCTTTGCTGACTTGCAAACAAAATAAGTTGGTATCTGAGAAGAGTCAGCAAAAGGCTCATCATAGAAATCTGGAAGACTTGGGATAATTGAAAGAGCATCATTCGCAGTGACGGTTAACTCGGAATGATCTGTACCAAGGTAGTTAGCAACCTCACTAGCAAATTTTGATTCATCATAGTTTGGATCTTCAAAACCAATTGTAAATGTCTTTACAGGTTGGTTGTTTTCTTGTTGCATCAATGAAACTATAGTTGAAGAATCTACCCCACCAGATAAAAAAGCTCCCAAAGGCACATCTGAAATACTCTGCAAATTAATCACATTTCTGAGCTCGGACTCTAATGCGTCTGCTGCTTCAAGATCGTTCTTAAAGGTCTCAGTGCTTCCTTCAACAACATTTTTTAAATCGTACCATCTAGACAACGTCAGAGATTCATGGCTAACAGTATGATTTGATGATGAGTGAAGGAGTGAGGATGGAGAATTGGTAGGAGCATCTCCATCAATTTGAAGAATACAACCGGGCTCTAGTTTAAAAATATGTTCATAAATGCTTAATGGGCATGGAACATACATATATTTAAAGTACTGCTTTAAAGCTGATTTTGAAACACTATTATTAAATTCAGGAATGCATGATAATGCCTTTAGTTCAGAGGCAAATGAAAAAAAGGTTTTTTCTCCAGAGTTGACCCACCCATAATAAAGTGGTTTTTCTCCAAACCTATCCCTTATTAAGCTAAGCCTTTTTAATTTTTTATCCCAGAGAGAAATTGCAAACATACCTCGCAGTTGAGGCAAAGTTTTTTTAATGCCCCAAGTTTCAAAAGCACCTAATAAAGTTTCTGTATCAGAACTGCCAACCCACCTAATTGAATGGTTATCTTCTTCAATCTTGATTCTGAGTTGTAAGTGATTATAAATTTCTCCGTTATAAGTAAGAACAAATCTTCCATTCTCCAAAGACATTGGTTGATGGCCTGCACTGGAAATATCAAGTATTGAAAGTCTTCTGTGTCCAAGAGCAATCGTATTATTTGAATCAACCCATACACCAGAATCATCTGGGCCTCTATGATTCAAAGTATCAACCATAGCCTGCATTAAATTTTTAGAAGCATCATGAGATGAGCCCTGAGGGGTATAGAAGCCAGCTAATCCGCACATATGTGTCTCACATTAAAAATTCATTTTTATTTGATTTAAAATTTAACTTGGAACATTATTGATTGTGTTTTAGATACCAAGAAATAGAGGATTTAATACCATTACGAATGTTGTGAGTGGGTTTATACCCCAACAATTTTTTTGCTTTTGAAATATCTGCTTGAGAGTGTAATACATCACCATCCCTAAAATCTCGATAGACAGGATTTAGATCTTTTATATTTTGATGTTTTGTAATCTCTTTAGTAATAATTTGATATAAATCATTTAATGATGTTCTATCGCCGACGGCAACATTATATATTTGGTTTAAAGCTTGAGTGTCATTCGTTGTTGCTGCAAGAATATTTGCTTGCACTGCATTATCAACATAACAAAAATCTCTACTTGTAGAGCCATCTCCATTGATGAAAACTTTTTTATTATTTGCAACTGCTGACATCCACTTAGGAATTACTGCAGCATATGCTCCATTAGGAGATTGCCTTTTTCCAAAAACATTAAAATACCTCAAACCAATTGAGTTAAATTGATATGACTTAAAAAAAATTTCAGCATATAACTCATTAACATACTTAGTAATAGCATATGGACTTAATGGCTTACCAATTCGATTTTCTTTTTTTGGTAAGGCTTTATGATCACCATATGTTGAACTACTTGCAGCATAAACAAAATTTTTAACATTTGAATCTCTTGCAGCAACAAGCATAGAAAGGAATCCAGTAATGTTACTATTATTGGTCCTTAGAGGATCCTTTAAACTTCTTGGAACAGATCCTAGTGCAGCTTGATGGAGAACATAATCTATATCTTTGCATATAAGTTTACAAAAACTTTTTTTAGAAATATCTCCCTTATGAAAGATAAAGCGACTCCATTGCTTTTTAGTAACTTGCTTCTTAACTTCTGCAAGATTTTTATCTGTTCCGGTAGAAAAGTTATCAGCCCCAACAACATATTGATTTAGTTCCAAAAGTTCTTGTAGCAGATTGCTTCCTATAAAACCTGCTACACCAGTAATCAACCAACTTTTTGGATTTATCAGCAAATTTTTTTTTATTTTTAAGTATTTTGACACAGTGCTAAAGCCTCAAGTCGACTTCACTATTATCAAAAATATGTTTTAAGTCATATATAACATGTGTTGATTTGCAATAGCCTTTGATGGTGTTGATACCCATTTTTGAAAATTCTTTATGAGCTACTGCAATAATTACACCGTCATATATTTTCTTCTTTAAAGAGTTGATAGGGCTAATACCAAAGCTGCTAAATGCCTCTTCAGAGTCCACCCAGGGGTCAAAAATATCAACATTACAATTAAAATTATTTAATTCATGAACAACATCGACAATTTTTGTATTTCTGATATCTGGGCAGTTTTCTTTAAAAGCTAAACCAAGCACTAGGATATTTGCATTGTTTATTTTGATGCTCTTATTAGCTAACGCTTTAATGAATGTGCCAACAATAAATCTACTCATCTCATCATTCAGCCTTCGGCCAGCTAGTATTATCTCAGGATGATATCCAAGCTCTTGAGCTTTATGAGTAAGATAGTAGGGATCAACTCCTATGCAGTGCCCGCCAACTAACCCAGGCTTAAAAGGAAGAAAGTTCCATTTTGTACCAGCAGCTTGTAAGACGGATTCAGTATCTATATTCATAGCATTAAAAATAATTGCAAGTTCATTAATTAAAGAAATATTTAAATCTCTTTGAGTGTTCTCAATCACCTTTGCTGCCTCAGCAACTTTTATACTTTCAGCCTTATATGTCCCTGCGGTAATAATTTCTGCATAAAGCTTATTAACAAAGAAAGCTGCTTGCTCTGTTGAACCAGACGTAACTTTTTGAATATCTTTAAGTTTATGCTTTTTATCTCCCGGATTAATTCTTTCAGGAGAATATCCAACAAAGAAATCTTTATTAAATTCTAAATCTGATATTTCTTCTAAAACTGGTACGCAATCTTCTTCTGTTGCACCGGGATAAACTGTAGATTCATAGATCACTAAATCTCCTTTTGATAAAAATTCTCCAACCATTCTGCTTGCTTTAATTAAAGGATTTAAGTTTGGTCGCTTAAACTTATCAATAGGAGTGGGCACTGTGACAATATATATGTTTGATTCAGCTAAGGATTCTTTATCTGAGGTAAAGCTAAGATTCTTAGCATTTTTTAATTCTGATTTCGAAACCTCCATTGTTTGATCATGGCAACGATTTAAACTATCAATTCGTTGAATGTTGATGTCAAAGCCTAAAACTTTAAATTTCTTACTAAACTCAACTGCCAATGGAAGACCTACATACCCAAGACCAATAATTGCAATTTTTAAATTATCTTTTTGAAACTTTTTTATCATACTTTGATGGCAGAAATATATTCATGAATTTGTTGATTTGTTTTGTCTAAAATATCAATTTTTTTTTCAAAAGCTTGATACCACTCAGCGGTTTTTTTGATTGCAATTTCTACATTCCATACAGGCTGCCAATTTAATTCAGAATTAGCCTTAGTTGAGTCTAAGCTTAATAAATTGGCTTCATGATAATTTTTAGAGCTTTTTTCTACTATGATATTATCAACGCCCCACTCATCGGCAAACAATCTTGAAATCTCAGCAACTGTTCTAATATCTGAGGCTCTAGGCCCAAAATTCCAAGCATCATTTTTTTGATGACCAGATTCAAATAAATCTTCTGCAACCATCAAGTACCCTATTAGTGGTTCAAGAACATGCTGCCAAGGCCTAGTAGCCATTGGGTTTCTAAGTTTAATTTTTTGCTTTGATACAATGGCCCGATAAATATCTGGTAATAATCTATCAGAAGATAGATCCCCTCCTCCAATAACATTTCCAGCTCTTACTGAGCTAATAGCAAGAGACTCAGATTCATATGAATTTTGAAAGGATTTAATAAGTAGTTCTGCGCATGCTTTGCTACTACTATATGGATCAAATCCTCCTAGACGATCAGTCTCTTTGTATCCCCGATCCCACTCTTTATTTTCATAGCATTTATCAGTAGTAATCATTACACTTGCTGCAACAGATGGAGATTTTCTAATATTTTCTAGTATATTCAATGTGCCCATTACATTAATATCATAAGTATCAAATGGTATTTCATAAGAGGTCCTTACTAATGGTTGTGCAGCCAGATGAAATACTATATCTGGTTTAAAATCATTAAAAATTTTAGAAATATTCTTATCTCTTATATCTACGTCATGAGACAAACAAGAATCATCTAAATTTAATGCTAAGAATAGATCTTGATTATTGTTTAATATGCTAGATGAAACACCACAGACTTCTGCACCCAAATATTTTAGCAATAAAGTTAACCAGGAACCCTTAAATCCGCTATGGCCAGTTACTAGAACCTTTTTACCATTCCAAAAAGAAGTATTCAATTTAATAGTCTAGAGTGTTAATAGTTTTTCATCAATTGTTTTATATGTGGCTTGAAATAAATTCAAAACACGAGTCATGAATATGAGACATCATTTCATCAGTAACCCCATGATGAAGTGCTAAAAGTATTCCACCTCTCATTACATTATCAGCATTCACAAAATCATCAGCTAATCCAACACAGTCAATATTTTTATATCCTGGCTGCCTTAAAATATTGCCGGTAAATACAACTCGCGTTTGAATATTCTTTTTTTCAAGATAAATTTGCATATCTGTTCTAGTAAATGGCGCATCTTCTTTAACAATTAATGGGTATGCCAACCATGCTGTCTCAGCATTTGAATTTTCTTTTGGCAAAATAAAATAGTTTTCAAACTGCGAGAAAAAAGTAGTATGTTTTGAAAAATTAATTTGTCTTTGCTGCATATTAAAATCAAGCTTTTTAAGCTGAACATTAGCAAAAGCAGCGCTAATCTCTGATGGCTCTAACTGGTAACCAATTTCTTCAAAAATAAATTTAGCATCATATGTAATGCCGTCGAGAGCGACGTTGAATCTATTTTCAATTGCTTCGCTATCTGAAAATAAGGATGAGCTTCTGCCCCATGATCTTAAAAGCTTAGAATGAGTAAATACTTTCTCATCATTAGTAACAAGCATGCCTCCATTACCTGCCCCATTAATGACATGAGAGCCATAAAAACTTGTAATTGCAGCGTCACAATATTTACCAGTTGGTTCTCCATGCAATTTTGCTCCTAAAGTATCAGCAGAGTCACATATAACTTTTATATTATTTTTTTTTGCTAGTTCTTGAATTTCTTTCCAATCACAAATATTTCCCATTAAATCAGGAGCAATTATTGCAGAGGTATTAGGATTGATTGCACTAGCAATTTGAGTTAAATCAGCACAATAGGTATCTAATCCTACATCTACAAAATGTGGCTTAAGATCATTTTTAACCAAACAACCTACAGTTGTTGCAAATGTTAACGCTGGAGTAATCACTTCTGAGCCTTTTGGCAAATTCAAGGATTCTATCAAAACATATAATGCAGAGGAACCTGAGTTAACCATAACACCGTAATCCATGGAAAAAAGTTCAGCGATCTTTCCTTCAAAAGAAGAGACATTTTTTGACATCTGGGTAGTTGTTCTAAGGACTTCTATGACTGCTTCGATTTCCTCTTCTCCGTGCACTGAAAGACCATACGGTACTCTTAATTCTGAATTTTGACTCATGATTTTTTTGAAATTATTAAATGATGGTAATTATAGCTAAAATTACTAATTACATAGAAAAAAATTTAATCTGCAATAGTAAATAGTGATTTTTTGAAGAGATTGTCAGTAATTTTGTTTAACACCTTAAGAAGTGAATCGGGCAACAGGGTAAGAATTATTCCAAGTAAAACTTTTAGTTTTAGCAAGATCATTGGATAAATTTTTATAGCCGATAATAAAATAGATCTCGATTCTTTAGTATGTACATTTGTTCTAATACAATGCCACGAAGCATTTAATAAACCAACAGAACGATGTGACCTTATTGCATTTTTGGTATGTTTTGTATGAGTGCTTATAGCTTGCATTCTTGATAAAACTATATCGTGATTCTTGATATTAGATATTACACTCTTTCCATAATTATTTTCATGCTCTGTCATAACAACAAGTGGTTCATTTTGATAGAAGAATTTATAGTCAATTGCAATTCTTAAAAAAACACCCTCTCCTTCGGTAAAGATATCTTCATAGTTTAAGTATTTTTTATAGCAT
>MDSV01173924.1_pt1 | contig 20124 bp, 19 predicted proteins | sample 810851 | NCBI WGS metagenome assembly MDSV01 (sample SAMN05326640, study PRJNA326480) | marine metagenome | isolation source: seawater | place: Atlantic Ocean: North East | collected 2012 | reverse complement strand
TTAATGAATAACCTATAACTGCTAATATTGCTGCAAAAACACTAAGGTTAAATTCTATTTGAGTAACAGAAAAAATTCCTATTATTAAAAGAACATCATGAATTAGTGCAAGTATTGCGCCAATTGAAAATCTATATTCAAAACGAAGTGCTATATAAATAGTTATTAGTGCCAAAGCAATCAATGCAGCAAGAATTCCTTGATCCCGCAATTCCTCTCCAACCTGCGCTCCAACATATTCTACTCTCTTCAAGTTAAAAGAGTATTCTTTACTGAGTTCACTAATTAAAGTATTACTCAATGTTGATTCGCTAGAAGACAGAATATTTGGAATTCTAATTAATATATCTTTGTTTGATCCAAAAAATTGTGCCGAAGACTTTTCATATTGATTTTCTTTTAGGAACTCTCTTATATCTTCGATAGGTGCTTTGTTATTAAAACTTATTTCAATTATGGTACCACCTTTAAAATCAACTCCATAGTTTAAGCCTTTTGTAAAAATACTTATAATAGAAATAAGAATTAAGAACATAGAAAAATATATAGCTTTTTTATGCCATTTCATAAAATGAAAATTAATATTTATGTGTTTCATATTTTTAATTTTTTTATTTTAAAATTTTGGTTTTCATATATTACTTCAGCTAAAACCCTTGTAACAATAATTGCTGTAAACATCGAAGACAAAACTCCAATGGACAAAGTTACAGCAAAACCTTTTATAGGACCTGTGCCAAAAATGAATAATATTATCGAAGCAATTAAAGTAGTTATATTTGCGTCAGCAATTGTGGAGAATGCTTTTTTATAACCAAGTTCAATTGAAGCTAAAGGGGTTGATCCATTTCTGATTTCCTCTTTAATTCTTTCAAATATTAAAACATTTGCGTCGACAGCCATTCCAACTGTTAATACAATTCCAGCAATTCCTGGCAAGGTTAATGTTGCGCCCGGTATTAATGACATTATTGAAATAATAATTAAAATATTAATTACTAATGCTGAATTCGCAAATAATCCAAAAACCCTATAATAGTAAAACATAAATATTAATACGAGGATTAACCCAATGATTACTGATATTTTTCCTTTTTCAATGTTGTCTGCGCCCAAACTTGGGCCAACTGTTCTTTCTTCAACTATATACATTGGCGCCGCCATTGATCCTGCTCTTAAATAAAGAGCTAAATCTCTAGCTTGCTTAGGACTGTCTAAACCTGTAATTTGAAAAGACTTTGATAACCTTTCTTGTATGGTAGCAATGCTAATAACTTTTTCGTACTTCTTTGTGATCCTTTTACTTTCGCCATTAATAATTTTTTGCTCAGATTTACTTTCTATAAATAGTACTGCCAGTAATTTCCCAATATTTTTATCTGTTGCGTTAGCAAATCTCTTAGCTCCTGCTCCATCTAAAGTAATATTAACGGATGGTCTCGAATTTCTATCAAACCCAGATGAAGCATCCACTATATTTTCTCCTGTTAAAAGTATATTTCTTTTAAGAAGAACTGGTTGGCCAGAGTCGTCATAATATAATTTAGACTTAAAAGATAATGTATTAGATTCTTCAGCTAAATACGGGTCTGAATCTTCATCCACCATTTTGAATTCTAAAGTAGCAGTCGCGCCAATTATTTCTTTTGCTCTTGTTGTATCTTTAATTCCTGGAAGCTCAACAACAATTCTTGTTTTACCACTTTGCTGCACAATTGGCTCTGCTACTCCTAGTTCATTAACTCTATTTCTTAATGTTGTTGTATTTTGTTTTATAGCTGCTATACGAATTTCATTAAGTGCTTTTTCTGATATTTCAAGTTTCATTTTACTATCATCCACTCTAATAACATCAAAAGTATTTTGATAAACTCTGTTAATAAGCTTATCTGCTTTCTTATAATCTTCGTAGTTAAGAAAATCAATAGTTATATTTATAGACTCACTAGTAAAATTTTTATATCTTATTTTTTCTTTTCTTAATTGAGATCTTATATCACTTGATAATTTTTTTGATTTATTATTTACAACCTCAGCTAAATCAACTTCCATAAGAAAATGAACACCACCTTTTAAATCTAAACCTAAATTCATTTTTTTTGCATTAAGAGTTGTCAGCCAAGTAGGAGTTTCACTAAAAAATGTGGGTAATGAATAGGTAATGCTGAGTAATAAAATCAAAGCAACTAGCACTTTTTTTAAAGAAAAATTTTTCATTTTTGAGTTTATATAGATCCTTTTGGAAGCACAGTAGTGATTGAATTTTTTCTAACTTTAATATTCACACCATTTGAAACTTCAAGCTCAACAGCATCTTCTTTTATTTTTGTAATTTTTCCCATAAGGCCATTTGATACTACAACTTCTGCGCCATTTGATAATGAATCAATTAATTTTTTATGTTCTTTTGCTCTCTTATTTTGAGGTCTTATTATCATAAAGTACATGATTATAAAAAATAAAACTACCATTATAAGCATGCTCATTCCACCATCTGCTGGGCCTGCTGATTGTGCGTAAGCGTTATTTATAATATTCATATTTTTTCCTATTAAATTTTTATTATTTTAACAACAATTTCTATTAGCTCCTAAGAGAATAAAATTCTTTAGTAAAATCATCAAATTTATTTTCTCTTATTGAGTTCCTTATTTTTACCATTAAGCTGTGATAATAATACAAATTATGGATCGTGTTTAGTCTTAATCCAAGTATTTCTTTACAATTATCAAGATGCTTCAAATATGATCTCGTATAATTTTTACAAGTATAGCATTGGCAGTCCTCTTCTATAGGCTTCATGTCATCTTTATAACGACTATTTCTCAGCTTCAAAATGCCTTTTTTAGTATATAAAAAACCTGTTCTTGCATTTCGTGTTGGTATAACACAGTCAAACATATCTACTCCGCGTTTAACTGCCTCAACAATGTCTTCTGGTGTTCCAACACCCATTAAATACCTAGGTTTGTCTTTAGGCATTTTATGAGCAATATTATCTAAAACTGTATTTCTCTCTTCCGAAGTTTCTCCTACTGATAAACCGCCAATAGCATAACCATCAAATCCTATATCAATTAAGCCTTCCAAAGACTTATCTCTCAAGTCATCATATATTCCACCCTGCACAATACCAAACAAATTACTTTTTTCTTTTGTCAAAGATTGTTTTGACTGTTTGCCCCATAAAATTGACAGGTCAAGAGATATCTCAACAGTCTTTTTGTCAGCTGGATATGGTGTACACTCATCAAACTGCATAATTATGTCAGAATTGAATTGCTCTTGAAGCCAAATAGACTTTTTTGGATCTAAAAAAACTTTCTTTCCATCAATAGGTGAATTAAAATGTACTCCTTCTTTTGTTATTTTTCTTAGTTTAGATAAACTAAAAACTTGGTAGCCACCAGAGTCAGTAATAATAGCACCATTCCATCCCATAAAATCATGGATACCCCCATGCTTATTAATTATTTCTGGCCCAGGTCGAAGCATTAAATGAAATGTATTAGCTAAAATTATTTTATATCCAAAATCATTGACTTCTGAACCAGACATGGTTTTTATAGTTGCAGCAGTACCAACTGGCATAAAACAAGGAGTTTCAATATTTTGTTCATTTAAAAGGAAAGATCCTAATCTTGCCTTATTTGATGTTTTTTTTAAATTAAAATCAATCATTATAAAATCAAAGTTGAGTCCCCATAACTAAAAAAACTGTAATTTTTTTGATAGCATGATTATAGGCTTTTAAAATTTTTTTTGTATCATAAAAGGCACATATCATAACTAATAAACTTGACTGAGGCAGATGAAAATTTGTAATTAAATGATCAACAACTTTAAATTCATAACCTGGTTTTATAAAGATATCTGTATCGTAAAATTTATCAGTTAGGTTTTTTGACTTATGAAAACTTTCTAAAGCTCTCGCAACGGTAGTACCAACAGCAAAAATTTTTCCCCCATTATTTTTGCAAATTTTTATTAAATTCAAAGTTTCTTTAGGTATAGAGTAGAGTTCACTGTGCATTCTATGATTGTTAATATTTTTAGACTTAATTGTTGAAAAAGTACCCATCCCAATATGTAAAGTTACACTGGAAAATTTAACTCCCTTGTTTTGAAGTTTTTTTAAAATAAGTTCATCAAAATGTAGGGCTGCTGTTGGAGCTGCAACGGAGCCAGTTTTTTTAGCAAAGATTGTTTGGTAAAAATTTTTATCATCATCATTAACTTCTCTTCTAATATATGGTGGCAAAGGTATTTCACCATAATTATCTAGTAAGTATTGAACTGTTTTATTTAATAATTGCATTTCGCATAATGTATTGCTATTTTTTATAACTTCAAGCTTTATTCCCTCAGCGATAATGATAATATCACCTTTTTTAATTTTTCTTGTGGATTTTAATTGACAAACAAAGCTACTTTTATTTATTACCCTTTCAATAAATAATTCTACTTTACCCCATGTTTTTTCTCTTTTGCCAAATATTCTTGCAGGTATAACCTTTGTATCGTTTATTATTACCAGATCGTCTTTTTTTATATATTGATTAATATTAAAAAAATAATCATCTATTAAATTATTTTGTTTTCTATCAATTACTAAAAGTTTTGATTCACTTCTTTTAATTTTGGGGTTTTGAGCTATTAATCTATCTGGCAAGGAAAAATCAAAAATATTTAAATTCATTATGTTATATTTATAATAGTTAACTTATAGGGTACATAATATATTATTAATAAGGAAATAGGATGAAAAAAATTTTAATATGCGGCGCAACTGGTTTTATTGGTAAAAATGTAACTCTTGAGCTGTCTAAAAATAAACATTATGAGATACATGCTGTAAGATTTAAAAGAAATGCATATAAAACATCAAAAAACGTAATCTGGCATAAAGCTGACTTAAGAAACCCTAAATCTGTAAACGATATCACAAAAAATATTGATATTGTAATACAACTAGCAGCTACAACATCTGGGTCAAAAGATATAGTTTCTATGCCATATGTCCATGTAACAGACAATGCTATTATGAATTCATATATTCTTAGGTCATGCTTTGAAAATAAAGTTAAGCATTTTATTTTTACTAGTTGCACTGTTATGTACCCATCTTCAAAGAAAGCTACCAGTGAAAATCATTTTACGGGTAAAATTATTGAAAAATACAAAGGTGTTGGAGAAACTAAAGTTTATATTGAAAAAATAGCAAAATTCTTTTCCTCTTTAGGTATTACTAAACATACAATTATTAGACATTCGAATATTTATGGACCACATGACAAATATGATTTGGACAAAAGTCATGTATTTGGTGCGACAATAACAAAGGTAATGAATGCAAAAAATAAATTAGATGTTTGGGGTGATGGTTCAGAAATTAGAGATTTCTTATATGTTGATGATCTTGTTTCATTTATTAAAATATCAATAAATAAACAAAAATCATTTTATGAAATATATAATTGCGGATCTGGAAAAGCAATATCCATTAAAAAATTATGTAATCTAATCGTAAAATTATCAAAAAAACCTTTAAAAATTAGTTTTAATAAAAATAAACCTACTATACCTTTTGATATGCATTTAAACTGTAAAAAAGCTAAAAAGGATCTTGGGTGGCAGCCAAAAGTACCAATTGAAGATGGTATTAATAAAACCATAAAATGGTGGAAAAAAAATATCACCCAATGAACAATAAAAAGAAAAACTGGAAAATTTTATCAAGAAAGTTAGTTTATGATGGTTCCCCACATATGAAAATCAGCATTGATAAAGTTGAGTTGCCGAATGGCAAGATAATAGATGATTATCATAGAATAGAAATTAAAGATGCTGTAATGCTTCTTGTAAAAAATAAAAAAGGAGAATTATTAACTTACAAGGAATATAGGCATGGAATTAATTGCGAATCTTTAACGTTTCCTGCTGGTGCAATTGAAAAGGATGAAAGCGAAATTGATGCTGCCAAACGAGAGTTGATGGAAGAGACCGGTTATATAGCAAATTCTTTTGATATAATTAATGATTATATTGTCAGTGGTAGTTATATGTTTAGTAAGCTAACATTTATATTGGTTTCAGATATTAAAAAAAAGCAAAATGCAGTTAGTAAAGATATAGAAAATCCTGAAATTATATGGATGGATAAAGAAAAGGTCAAACTAGCCCTCAAAAATAAAGATTTCATAGGTATCACATATGCTACAGGGGCTTTACATTGGATATTAAATGAAAAGTAAAAATAAAGTTTGGATAACAGGTATAAATGGGATGGTGGGACAAGCTCTAAAAAGATCTATCTCCAAATCTAAATCTTATAATATATTAGAATCAAGTAGAAAAGATTTTGATCAAACAAATCAATACGAAACAACAAAGTGGCTCAAAAAAAATAATCCAGATACAATAATTATTACGTCAGCACTAGTTGGAGGTATACAAATAAATTCAAAATATCCCCTAGATTTTTTATACCAAAACTCAATGATTGCTTTAAACATAATAAATAGTGCAAACGAAATAAATTGCCAAAGACTAGTTTTTCTTGGCGCAAGTTGCATGTATCCAAAAAATTCAAAACAACCTTTTAAAGAGTCAACTATACTTGATGGTAAAGTAGAAAAAACAAATGAAGGCTATGGAATTGCAAAAATACTTGGGACTAAACTAGTAGAATTCATGAATATCCAGCATGATAGGAAATATATATCAATTATTCCTGCAGCAAGTTACGGGCCAAATGACTGTTATGACGAAAAGATTAATCATGTGATACCTGCATTAATTCAAAAATTCCACAATGCCAAAGTAAATAAAAATAAATATGTTGAAGTTTGGGGCACAGGAAATGCAAGGAGAGAATTTTTACATGTAGATGATATGGCATCAGGTATAGTTTTTTTACTAGAAAACTATTATGAGAACTCACCAATAAATCTTGGTACAGGAGAAGAAATATCAATTAAAGAATTAGCTAAATTAGTAGCAAAAGTAACAGACTTTAAAGGAAAAATATCATTTGATAAAAGTAAGCCTGATGGTATTCCAAGAAAAATCTTGAACTCAAAAAAAATTCAAAGCTTAGGATGGAAACCTTCAATAAGTTTAATAGATGGTCTTAAAAAAACTTATAAAATTTATTTAGATAATATTAAAAAATAAAAATTATGATACAATTCTTCTCAGTGTAAAAATTTAAAATATTCCATGAAAAAAAATATTACTATAACCCTTTTGCTTCCTACATATAATGAAGTTGACGGCTTTAAAGAAATTTTTCCCAAAATAGATAGGAATCTTTTCGATGATATTCTAGTCGTAGATGGTGGTTCTAATGATGGAACAGTTGAGTATGCTTATTCGCAAAATATTCGTGTAATGTCCCAAATTAGAAAAGGATTAAGTGAGGCAGTAATAGATTCAATTGAAACTTTGAATACAGACTGTGTTATAGAATTTAGTCTTGATGGTAACAGCATACCTGAAAAACTTCCTGAACTTGTTAAAGAAATGAAGAAGGGATATGACTTAGTTGTTGTATCAAGATATCTTCCTCCTGCAAAATCATATGATGATAATATAGTAACTGCATTGGGTAATTTTGTATTTACAAAATTAATTAGGCTTTTAGGAAATTATCCAATTACTGATTCTTTAGTAATGTATAGAGGATTTAATATTTCAATTGTGAAATATCCAGAATTTAAAAAGTTTTTAATTGGTCCAGTGTTTGAGCCATTAACATCGATGGTAGCCTGTAATAGGAAATTGAAAATTTTTGAGATTGCTGGAGATGAACCAGATAGAATTGGTGGCGAAAGCAAAATGAGAGTATTTTATAATGGAGGATGCATTGCTCTAGCTATCTTTAGATCCTATATCTTTAAATTTTTTAAAATAATAGTTTAATTTTTTGAATTATCATTAAATATCTTTATACAATCTTTGTCCAGCTTATAAATGAATCCGTATTTTGAAATAGATTTATTTTTTAGTGAAAGTTTTACTGCATTAAAACTTAACCCATGCCATGGACATTTAACACTAGTGTCACAAAAACTTGCATCTTCCAAAGAGGCTCCTTCATGAGGGCAAACTGATGGCCAGATATAGAATTCATTTTCAGATATTTTTTTTATAATAAAAGAAATCTCTTTTTTACCAAATTTATATAAAGATGTATTTTTTTTATTATTTATAGTATTTGATTCCTTAAAATCTGACATATTAATACGAATAATATCTTCTAGCAAAGGGTATATAGTATTATTAGTTAACATATTGGAATTATAATAATTCGGTGGATCAGATTTAAACATATAACCTTTTTCCCTTAATATAGCTCTTTGGCTTCGAATTACATAATCTTCTTCTTGTAGTCTAATATTTAGTTTATATAATTTATTATTTAGGTATTTGTGGATTGGTTTTAAAAACCAGTGAGAGGAGATATGCCAATTAATATCTAATAAACTTTTACTATCATCTATGTATCCCATTTCTATCACAGTATGAACGTATATTAATCCTCCAATTGTAAAAGTCTGGTAATACTGTCCTTCTTTTACACGAACATCCATTACATTTAAGAAAAATGGCCAATTACCCCACTTAGTAAGAGAATTAGCAAAGTTTTCCCCAATAGATATTCTAAGTTCATCGCTATATGTTGAATGAATATATGGTCTGTGGGATTGATCCATGTGATTCCATTCAAGATCTTTTACTGATCCTGGAGCTTCACATGAAAATTTTCCACTAGTTACGGAAGTCCCCTTACAAAAATCTTTAATTGCTTTAGATAAGTAATTCTTGTCAATACTTCTCATCATATAAACGTACCTAAATATTATTATATCCTTTGTTGGTAAATTTATCCTTTGGCTTACCAATAAGTATAAATGATAAACCGCATAAAATACATATAAACGAATATAAAACACGATATGACAAGAAGAAAATACTTCCGAATGCTATATTCGCAAACTCAGGACCACTTAAAAACAGCTTATAAAAATAATTATAGGTACTTTCTCCGATTCCAATTCCACCAGGAGTTATGGGAATTGAATTGGATATATAACTTAAACCTCCTACAACAGTATTTTCAAAGAAACCTAAAAAATTTATATTGAGTTGGATAGACATAAAATAAAAAGTTGATAGAAAGATAGTATGGCTAAATAAAGAAATTAACCAACTAAAGAATATGTAATTAATTTTTTTTTTATAGCTATTGAGACTTTCTATAAGCAAAAAAATAGATTTTGTGAATAAATTTTCTTTATTATTTTTTAAATTTAAGAAAAAAAACAATATTTTTTTATGAAAAATAATATAAAAAATTAATAATAAAATAGAAAGTAAAAAAATTATCAATATTATAAGATAAATTATACTTAACGAATCACTACTAATTATTTTTTCATAATAAAAAAAGCCAATAAATAAACATAACGATAACAAAGCATGAAAACCTATTATTCTTGAAATAATGACTGTAAATAATGCTGAAGTTTTTTCATTTGATTTTACGAACATATAAAGATACATGCACCTTGCAGCGTCCCCTCCTATTCCACCGGGCATTATTATATTAAAGAATGTTCCTGCTGTATAAATCAAGAGAGATTTAAGATAAGTTATATTGTACTTTTGCGCTTTTAGAAGTAACCACCACCCAAAATTATGTACAATAATTGCTGTGAAAAAAATTAACAATATTAATATTGTTAACCTGTCAAATAAAATATCTAAATTTGGAATTTCTATTATATTAAAGTGCAACATAGAAAATAATACTGCTGCAACTAAAAGAAATTTTACAAAAATTTTAATGTGCTTCATAATTTTTTTATATATTTATAATTTCTGCACTATAATCTCTATTGAATATTCTCCGTTACTATGCTTTTTTGGATCTTTTATTGTAAAACCCTCGTCACATATTTTAGAATATATAACTTTATAATCTTTTAAGTTTCTTTTTAAAAGAGGCAAAATCCCGATTGTATCTGGCGCTTCATCATTTTCTATTTTAAAATAATGCTTATGGTCTAAGCTAAATCGAGATGGAAGTGTTTTTTTCTTTTCATATAAATCCCTTTCTGGTAAATATAAAATCATAAATCCATTTTTTTTAATAACTCTCCACCAATTCTTTATTGCAACATTTGGATCATCTAAATGCTCAAGCAGATGTGATGAGTACAAAAAATCAAAATCTTCATTTGAAATTTTTTCAATATATTGTGCATCCCCATCTTCAATGTCCCATCCAATGCAGTTAGGAACAAGCAAATCACCTCCATAACCAACATCTAAACCCTTCCCATTACAATATAAACTAAAAAAGTTCTCCTTATCTCTTCGATTTTTTGCTTTGAATGTTTCTTTTTGCAACAATGTTCTTTGGAAAAATTTATACCGAATTTTATTTAAGTTATAATAAAGTGTAGGAATAAATTTAAGAATGTTATCAGGTAGCAATATCCTTAAAATTTTAGCAATATACTGTTCAATAGACATAAAATTAATTTTATATGTTGCAATGAGTTATTATTTAATGACTAGACTAATTAAGATATGCTCTTTAGTCAATAAAATCTAGTTTTCCCATATCAATTAACACATCTTCTTTTTGTAGTGCGTTACTCTCCTGCGAATCAAGATTAGTAAATAATTCTAAGCTACCCCAGTTTAAATTAAATACACCATGATCGGGCTCCCATTTACTTGGAAAACAAGTTCGTGACTGAGTGTATATACCTTTATCTTTTAGTAACATCACAATTGATGGTAAAACAGGCCACTTAAATATATTCATAGAAACATTATACTCATCAAGAGAATATCTATTTTTAGTATAGTTTACTTTACCCTGCACATGATGAATTACAACTTTCTCTTTATTTTTAATTTTAGGGATAATTTTTTCATCTAAAAAATTTGATATAAAGTTCATTTCATATTGATTTGGTTCAACTAAATTTTTCAAAATTGTTTGATTTGATAAATAAATTGACCCAATAAAAAAAATCACTGCAAAGAAACCTACAATATAATTTTCATATTTTATTTTAGGAAATAACGAATAAAATATAGAAATAGACCATACAAAAATAAATCCTGCTAATGGTGTTAAAGCAATCAAATATCTATACATTGTTGCACCATTATTACTTAATACTACTGGTGCAATAGTAAAAAAAACTAGACTAGAGACAGAAATAAAAATTATAAAGCCAGTTTTATAATTATTGTTTTTCTTATAAATTGCAAACAAAGAGATTAAAAACAAGGAAAAAGTTATAATTAGCATGTCATAATTTTTCCAAAAAAATTCTGTTTTAAAGTATTGTTTAATATCCCATAAATTTGAGGAGATTCTAAAAGTATCAAGTGTGTGAAAAAATATTTTTTCAAAGTCACTTGATAAAGACATTCCTCTTGCATGATTCGTGTCTATTCCTAAAATATAAGCAAAGAACCTGCCTAATATAAAATATATAATCATAGTGAATGCGGAAAATATAAATACTTTTAAAGCGAAATTAGAAATTAGATTCTTTTGATTTGATTTAAAATACATAAGTAAAGGAATGGATAATAAAAACCAAATATACATTGCTGATGGCGGATATGCTGTAATGGTAGTAAAGTATAATAAAAATGCCGAAATATACATAAATCTTTTTGCATTTATCTCAGAGTTATTTTTCTTGTACTTTCTATATAAATAGAAAATTAACAATGAAATAATCGTAGAGTATATTATAAATAATGGATAGAAAGTTATAAAGGTAATGAATTGTATAAAGAGAATAAACGCAAAAATATAATTTATGTTAGTAAAATTTTTATTTTGAATATCCCAGACAATAGAAAGAGTTATTGCGCTTAATAAAATTGGTGTAGCCATAAAAAAATATTGGTACGTTGACGACATTACTTGCATTGGTGGTAAAACAAAAAGTACTACTGCTAAAAATAATGAATAGAAGCTATTAATATTAAATAACCTTAACCATTTATATAAAAGAAAAGAACTTAATGAAAAAATTGAAATTGTTGCAATTTTAACAATTTTTGCGCCAGATAAATATTCAGTAAATAATTCAGAATAATAAATAAATATCATTGTGTATGGTCTAAATTCATTTAAAACTGAATTTCCAAATAAATGATGAGTATTTATTGAAATTCTATCCCAACACGCACTAGCCCAATCATCATGACGAAAATAGTCAAATTGATATGATGGAGCAAATGCAATCATTAGGCATAAAAATATAAAAGACATTATAAAAATATCTTTGCTTAAGAGCTTGTCTAAAATTTTACCCATTATTATGAAATTATTTTTATAAGATCTTATTATAGTACTTAATTAGTATTTTACTAGAAAATAAAAAATTTATTTAGTCTCTGAGCTTCATTACAAAAACATCATAGTTATAGTGTCTAATGGTCTCTATAAGTTCCCAATCTGTTTTTTCAATTTCTCCATTATTAATTTTAATAACAACGTCCAAATACATTCTAAAAGAATCCAGGGAGCCCGGTGAAATATTACATTCATCGGTATTATCAAAACAATTAAATCTATATTGCAGTTGTTCTTTGTATTCTTCTGAACCATCATCATGAATTAGAGGATTAGCTAAAAAAATAAAATCAAAACCTTGGTTTTTAATCATTTTATAAGAGTTTTCATTATATTTAGGTACATTTACGTCACCAACTTTGAAAGGTGCATTTTTAAATCTAGCTAAACTAATCATCTTATGGGGATCTAATCCATATTTTCCGGTCAATCTACTTGAACCATCTACATATACTTTTTTAAAGTTATATTTTTTATGATAATCTCTAAGCAAGTCTAAGGCATGTAAAGTTGCATCCTTTATAGGATCTACTTTAACAGGAAAAGTATTTTTTATACTTGGTGTATATTTAGTTTGTGAAAAGTTATAAAATTTATCTCCGGTAAATTTCAAATTTATTGAAAAATCAAAAAATACAAATGATTTCATTATTAAAAATATAAATAACAAGCTAAATGATGATCTAGCATATTTTTCAAAGCTTCCTAATAAGATTAAAAACACAATTATACATATCGTTACAGCTGGCACATATCTTACTGAAGCTGTCTGAGCTCCAAAAATAGTAATGATTGGCAATATTAATGCGGACAAAAGAATTAATACGTAAAAGTTCTTTTTTGGAAAACTTCTATTAAGTAATAAAAACAAAATTAAGTTAATAAGAATAAAATAAAACGTATAAAATCCGTTTGCACTTATACTTTGAGAAATCTTTTCGATAAAAGATGCTTTTGCATTGAGTGATGGTAGCATTTCAACAGAAGAACCAAATGTCGCACCATATACCCAATTTAACAAATCATTGAATTGAAAAGCCCATACTAAGGCATTTAAGGTAAATATTAATAGAAAAGTAGGTAAAACATAGTTTTCGAAATTACTAAATTTATATGATAAATTTTTATAAAAAATTTTAATTTTTCTTGTGTAAAATAATATAAAAATAGAAACTGACATTAATATTGTAAATATACATGTTAGATAAAAATACAAGTTTGTAAGAAAATTTATTTGCGGCATATTGGTTCCGCTATTTATATGTGATATGTATACTGGCTCACCAAAATATCTCAGATATGGAGTATATAAAATTACACACATAAATATTAAAAACATATAAAATATTGTCAATAAAATTTCGTTAGAAAATATTTTTTTTATCTTTCCATAAATTAATGTAATTATTATTGGCAGGATTAATATTATTATCCCTTGAACTGGTCTTATTGAAAGAGCTAAAGTCATTGAAATTGCAAAGTATTTACTTGCGCTTACTTCAGTAAAATAATTTGACTTATATAAATAATATAGTGCTGGAAGTAAAAATGCTATCAAACCAACTTCTGCAAAATTAGCAATAGCATTTGAGAATACTGCGGGTAATGTTCCAATTATTACTGCTGACAATATAGAATAATATTTTCTTTTGGTAAATTCTACTATGATTAAGTATGAATATATTGTTACTAAAGAAATATAAAAAATACCCATGAGTGCATAAGCTATATCCCAATTACCAAAGCTAAGTATAATAAGTGGCGAGCCTAATGCTGGGAATAAAGTAGGTTTCATACCTCTACAACATATTATATCGCTTATGTATCTAATTCCAGATTCAAAAAAATTATCTTTTTCTAAAAAAAGATTTGCATAATTCGTTACAGATCTAAAGAAAAAGCCACCACCATCACTTGTAGGCAAGCTGTTATCAAATATATGCCAAATTGCAATGTATAAAGCAGGTACCAGTAAAAGCAAAAAGTATATTTTAAAGCTAGAAAAATAAGATTTAATTTTATTCAACATTTTTATAAAACATTGCAGTTTTCTTTAATATAATACATTATAAATATCACAAATGAAAATAACTACAACCACAACATTAAAATTTATTTTTATAATAACTATAATCTTTGTACTATTACAATATAATATAGTAAATATACCAAATCTATCTGTCTTTTCTGAACAGATATCAAAAGTTTTTTTTATATGTTTTCTGATAACAATAAATATAACTTTGGGAGCCTATAAATGGTGGCTTCTACTAATTACTTTTAAATATAATATTTCCTATAGAATTAGCTATCTACTTTATTCAGTAGGAGTATTTTTTAACAGCATTATGCCAGGTGGTTTTGGTGGAGATGTTATAAAAGGCACCTACCTATTTAAATATATTCAAGAGGATTATAGGACACAATCTATTTTAACAATAATTGTAGATAGAATAGTGGGAATGCATGCGCTTATAACTTTATGTTTACTATCAGGACTATATATATCAAAAAATACGGCAGTCGATAAACAATTTTCAAATATTATTGATATTCTTAGTTTAATAACTTTACTTATGCTTATATTACTTGGGTTAGTAATACTTAATGCGCATAATATCAAAATATTTATTGAAAAAAAGACTAAGATAAAGATAAAAAGAGTGAAAGAAATAACTATCAAGATATTAAACGCACTTCAAAAATATAGAGAAAAAAAGTCTTCATTATTAGTTTGCTGGATAATATCTCTAGTTAATCATTGTGTATTTATATATGGATTTTTGATAATGTCTAAAATCCTAAATATACTTTTTATTAATTTAGACACAATCACTTTTATAACATCTGCAAGTTTATTAGCAAATTATATACCTCTAACTCCTGGAGGTATAGGAATTGGAGAAGGAACGTTTAATTATTTATTTATTTCTCTACTATCTCAAGATCATATCTTAAGTAATATTGCTTTTGGTAGCATTTTTTTTCTTACATATAGGGTGATTTTTACTTTGGTGAGTATATTACTAGGAGGGTTATCATTTATTATACTTAAAAAACCATATTACGAAATAAGGAATAAGGAATAATTAATATTTTACTACCGTAATTGCAATTTTCTTTTATATAATACATTATAATAAATAACATAAATGTACAACACCATTAGAAAACTTTAACTAGATAAGATAGCAAAATGAATAAACTAATTTTTTTATTATTAATAATATTTAGCAGTAATATATATGCTGATAATATTAAATATTCTCATATAGAAGCAAAATATAAATTTTATTACAAAAAAATTAAAGCCGGTGAAATGTTATTAAAAATAAAAAAAGAAAAAGATAACATAGAAATTAGTACAACATATGATGGAAATATTTTAGCATATCTTGGCAATAGAGATTTTAGACAAGAAATATCTCTTATTGCTATCAAGGATAATAAGTATTTCCCAATTAATTATACTTTTGAAGATAATAAATCGTCTTACAGTATTAAATACAAATCAAAAAAAGAAATCATTTTATTAGACGATGGCGCAGATGAAAGTATGGCGTTATCAATAAAATCCAAAAACGAAATTCACGATCCATTGTACATGTTAATAAAAATTATGACTAACTACCCTAATATAAATAATAAATTTGAAACTATTTCTAAAGGAAGACTTAAAATATATAATTATAATTTTTCAGAAAATCAAACTATAAATATAAATAAAGAGGTATACTCTGGTTTTACTGCAGTACATAAATCCGGGGGGAAAAAAAATTATTACTTTTTTTCACAAAATCATGAAAATTTAATGGTATATACAAAAATATCAAAAAATGGAGATGAAAGACTTAGGATTGAGTTATCAGAACTAGTTTCAATAAAATAAATAATTTTAAATACACAGCCAATTTGTATTATAATACTTTTAAAAAATAGAGTTTAATTTTATGGAAAAAATAATAAAAGATTATCTAGATAAAGCCTCAAAAAATTTTATTGCATTAAAGAACCAATCTGAAAATATTGAGATGGCTACGAATATAGTTATAAAATCACTTCAAGCGGGAAAAAAAATTATTTTCTGTGGAAATGGAGGGTCTGCAGGAGATTCTCAACATTTGGCTGCTGAACTAATGGGTAGATATAAAGTTGATAGAAAACCTATGCCAGCCATAGCATTAACAGTTGATACCTCAGCAATTACCGCTATTGGAAATGATTATGGATATGAAAATGTATTTTCTAGGCAATTAAAAGGTATTGGCAATAAGGGTGATGTTTTAATTGCAATTTCTACAAGTGGAAAAAGCAAAAACGTGATAAATGCAATTCACGAAGCAAAAGAAATGGGTATATATGTAATTTCTTTTACTGGAATTAATGATTCAGAGATGAAAAGCTTGAGTGATAATACAATAAGCGCTCAAAGCAATGAAACAAATCATATTCAAGAAATGCATATAGCAATTGGTCAGCTAATCTGCGGTATTGTTGAAGAAGAAATTATAAAAAATAATATTTAATAAGATTTAAAATTAAATAAAATATTTATTAGCCATCTAAAAGAAAAAAGAGTTTTTTGGGAAACTTTATTAAAAAAACCTCCTCCACCATATTCTAAATAAAATATTTTTCTAAAGATATTTAAAAATATTATTCTAAGCTTTGAAACTTTATAACATATACTTACATCGCCAACGGTATATTTTTTTTGTGCTTCTAAAATAGGACCCTCTATTTGGTACTCTTTCTTTATAATTTCACAATATATTTTAGCCGCGATTTTTCTAGCTAATTCTTGCATCTTATAACTAACTGATATGTCCCAAGCTTTTAACATTTTTTTTAAAACAAGCCTATCATCTATAGATTGTGATATATGCTTTGTCATTTTAATATTGTTCACAGGGATATCTCTTGTCGCTCTAAAATTATTATTAAATTTGTCAAAATTTTCCAAATAAAACATTACAGTTTGGTTATAAGAATCTATGCTATAGCAAGGTATATTTCCAACAAGCTCTCTCCATTTTTTTGTACAAACATCTATATCTTCAGGCATACTAACGCACTGCCAATAATCTGAATAGCTAAAATGTTTTCTCCATCCAAGTCTTAATCTAAATATGTTGTCAGGGAAGTAATGCTTATATTTTAAAAGCTCTATATCCCAATCAATGGACTCAAACCTCATATCATCTGCCAATGCCAAGACGAAATAGGAATTATCGTCACAAAGTTTTATTAGTTTTGACATTATATTATGTTGATTATATAAATCACCTTCATAAATATCATAATATTTCACAGTTAGCTCGTCATTTATATTTGAGCAATATTCTTTGAATTCTTTTTCGCCGATATCACAAGCAACTAATACCTCTATAGAAGATAATTTTTTTGCAGTTGTCTTAATATTTGAAATTAAACTTTTAAAATTATTTATTTTATTTGAACATAAAATTATAGATATTTCTGAGCTGTCAGACATTTTCATTTCTTCCATCAAGAATTAGTTCATTTTCGTTATTATAATAGGAATCGTATATTGATTTTGTGACATAGTTTAATTCCATTCCATTTTTCACTTTACTGCTTGTTTTAATATTTGTTGGATATACGTCTAATATATTTTTTTCTTGATTTTCTTTTTTTAAACAATCTGAAAATCCCTTAAGACCCCATTTTGTTGAAGCATAAAGTGTTCGGAATTTTTTTGTTTCAATACCTGACATAGAATTTATATTGATGACTCCATTAATGTATGAAAGCATACAATGCATTAGTAAAATTGGCGCCTTCAAATTTGTATTTATAATGTCTTCAATATATTTTTTCTCTAAATCTAAAAAATTTTTGTTTGCACATTGTATTCCTGCATTATTTATCAATAAATTAATTTCTTTTGATTTTGCAAATTTACTTAGTTCAAATATTTCGCTTTCATTATTTAAATCACATACATAGTAATCAACATATTTCTCTGAAGATATTTTATGTTTTGTCTCTCTTAGAGCTGTTTCATCTCTACCATGAAGAATTACTTCGTGACCATTTTCAAAAAAATATTGTGCTAAGCTTTTGCCTAAACCTTTGCTAGAACCAGTTATTAATACTTTATCTAATTTTGACATATTTACTTGTTGTAAACTTTATCTGTAAAAGCATTATATCGCATATCTTCTATATTTTTATTTTTTATATACCAATCTATAGTATTTTTTATACCATCTTTTAAGCTAGTTTCTGTATTTATTCCAATGCTTTTTGCTCTTTCAGTATTCATTAATCTTTTTTTATCTCCTGAAGGCTTTGAAGTGTCCCATACTAATTCACAGTCATCGGGCATTAAAGATGCAATATTTTCTGCAATCTCTTTAATTTTTACACCTTTTCCACTTCCTAAATTTACAGGTTTATTATACCCTTGCTCAACAACTTGCATCATTCCTATAGCAACATCTTTTGAATATATAAAATCTCTTATTGGAGAACCATCTCCCCAAACTGTCAAGGGTCTCTCTCCAGACAATGCTCTATTTATAAGACTGGGTATTACCATTGCATTATCTGGATCAAAGTTATCATAAGGACCATAGACATTTGCAGGTCTGACTATTGAAATTTTATCCCAATTATATTGTATTTCATAAGCTTGTGCTTGAAGCTCTCCCATTCTTTTAGCCCATCCAGCAAATCTATCATTTTCTGAAGGGAATGTTGACCAAACATCATCCTCAAGAAAAATGTCTGTTGGATGATATACTCCAATGCTACTTGTATAAAGATACCTCTCTACATTGCACTGTCTAGCAGCTTCCATCATATTAATAGAAAATGTGATTGTTGGTATAAAAAAGCTCGCAGGATTTTCTAAAGTCATCTTTGGTGATCCCTTAACACCTACAAGATTAAAAACTATATCTTTTTCGTTACAAACACTTAAACAATTTTCAAAATTTCTTAAGTCGATATTTTTAAACACTACTTTATTTGATAAATCTTTTGGTTTATCTAGAGAAACAATTGTTACATTTGCTCCTTGTGCAAGAAGAAGGTCAACTAAAGGTCTTCCAATTAAGCCAGTACCACCTGTAACTAATATATTTTTATTTTTATAAAATCCCATAATTTTTTTCTTCTTTATAAACAATTTTACTTCCGGCTTCACATATTTGAAAAGGAACAACCATTTTTGTATCAAAAATTTTAGTTAAGTTATTTTTCTGTCCTTCCTTACAAAAAAATAACATAAATCCGCCTGCACCTGCACCTAGAAGTTTTCCACCAATAGCACCATTCTTTAATGCCCTTTCATAGATTTTATCAATTTCTTCTGTTGAAACGATACTTGATATGCTCTTTTTTAATAACCAATTTTCATGAAGTAATTTACCAAATTCATCAAATTTTTCTTTTTGAAGTAAGACTCTAGCTTCATCAACCATACACTGCATATTACTTACAATAGAAACTTTATTTTTAATATCATTAACCTTCTTTTCAGCAACTGAAGAAGCTAATCTACTAATCCCTGTATAAACTAATACACATCTATCTATAAAATTTTTTAATTGACTTTCTGTTAATAAAACTTTTTCTAATTTATATGTTCCATCTTTGTTTATTACTACATGATTGAAACCACCAAAAGCTGTTGCAATTTGATCTTGTATTCCTATTGTCTCTTCTAATTTATTTCTTTCAATATCGTATGCTTC